>OJMP01000558.1_pt1 | contig 34504 bp, 24 predicted proteins | sample 1597311 | NCBI WGS metagenome assembly OJMP01 (sample SAMEA2452134, study PRJEB22498) | human gut metagenome | biome: human feces; feature: human gut; material: feces | place: Australia | collected 2012 | reverse complement strand
GCGAAATCATGCTTAGATTATCAACTCCGGGTAATACTCGTTTTGTTCAATCTGACTCTTTTGATGTAGTATATGGTGGTGGAGAAGCTAACGTTGCAGTGAGCTGTGCCAACTACGGACATGACGCCTATTTCGTAACTAAATTACCGAAACACGAAATTGGACAGTCTGCTGTTAACGCATTGCGTAAATATGGCGTAAAGACAGACTTTATTGCCCGTGGTGGCGACCGTGTAGGTATCTACTACTTGGAAACAGGTGCTTCTATGCGTCCTAGCAAAGTTATTTATGACCGTGCTCATTCTGCAATTGCTGAAGCTGACGCTACTGATTTCGACTTTGATGCTATCATGGAAGGTGCTGACTGGTTCCACTGGTCTGGTATCACTCCGGCTATTTCTGACAAGGCTGCCGAGTTGACTCGTCTGGCTTGTGAAGCTGCAAAACGTCACGGCGTAACTGTTTCTGTTGACTTGAACTTCCGTAAGAAACTGTGGACGAAAGAAAAAGCACAGTCTATCATGAAACCGTTGATGCAGTTTGTAGACGTATGTATCGGTAACGAAGAAGATGCAGAACTTTGCTTGGGCTTCAAACCGGATGCTGACGTTGAGGCTGGCCACACAGATGCTGAAGGCTACAAGGGTATCTTCCAGCAAATGATGAAAGAATTCGGATTCAAATATGTAGTTTCTACTTTGCGCGAATCTTTCTCTGCTACTCACAACGGTTGGAAAGCTATGATCTACAACGGAGAAGAATTCTATACTTCAAAACGTTATGATATCGATCCGATTATCGACCGTGTAGGTGGTGGTGACTCTTTCTCTGGCGGTATCATCCATGGTTTGATGACTAAACCTAATCAGGGTGCTGCTCTTGAATTCGCTGTTGCTGCATCTGCATTGAAACATACTATCAATGGTGACTTCAACCTTGTTTCTATAGAAGAAGTAGAAGCATTGGCTGGTGGTGACGCAAGCGGTCGCGTACAGAGGTAAATAAGTTGAGAGTTTGAAAAATCAATTCATTTAAAATAAGAAATTAAGATGGCAAAATTCGATAAAATAGCCGTATTGAATAAGATCGGCTCTACAGGAATGGTTCCTGTATTCTATCACAAAGATGCAGAAGTTGCAAAGAAAGTAGTAAAGGCTTGTTATGACGGTGGTGTTCGTGCTTTTGAGTTTACCAATCGTGGTGACTTTGCACAGGAAGTATTTGCTGAAATCGTAAAATTCGCAGCAAAAGAATGTCCTGAAATGGCAATCGGTATCGGTTCTATCGTTGATCCGGCTACTGCTGCTATGTACTTGCAGCTGGGTGCTAACTTCGTAGTAGGTCCGTTGTTCAATCCTGAAATTGCTAAGGTATGTAATCGTCGTTCGGTAGCTTATACTCCGGGATGCGGTTCCGTATCAGAAGTAGGTTTTGCGCAGGAAGTAGGTTGCGATCTTTGCAAAGTATTCCCGGGTGATGTTTACGGAACTAACTTCGTGAAAGGCTTGATGGCTCCGATGCCATGGTCTAAGCTGATGGTAACAGGTGGGGTAGAACCTACTAAAGAAAACCTGACTGCATGGATCAAAGCTGGTGTATTCTGCGTAGGTATGGGCTCTAAGTTGTTCCCGAAAGATAAAGTGGCAGCAGAAGACTGGGCTTATGTAACTGCAAAATGTGAAGAAGCTCTCGGTTATATTGCCGAAGCTCGTAAATAAGATTAGAGAGCGAAAGCTGTCTATAATAAAAAGAGGTTGATGCGACAGCCTCTTTAAAATATGCCTCGAGGGTTAGTTAGTTTAGTTAGTATATGAGGCATATTTTCATTTTGTTTAAAGGTGTTTAAAGGGGATAAGCCATCGGGATGATTCATTCATTTCGGTGGCTTGTTTTTTCTGGAGGGGAGCCGTTACTATTGCTGAAAGTGGAATGGGGATGAACTAATCTCCCGATAAGATGTTTTTAAGGTAGTAGATATAATAACAATATATAATATGGAACCTCATCATCACCACGAACATAATCATCAGTTGACATCGCTCAATAAGGCTTTTATCATAGGTATTACTTTGAATATTGCTTTTGTTATCGTAGAATTCGGAGTAGGGTTTTATTATAATTCTCTGGGATTGCTTTCTGATGCCGGGCATAACTTGGGTGATGTAGCCAGTCTGGTGCTTGCCATGTTGGCTTTCCGGTTGCAGAAAGTTCATCCCAATAGCCGTTACACGTATGGATATAAGAAGAGTACGATTCTTGTCTCTTTATTAAATGCAGTTATATTATTGGTTGCCGTGGGCATAATCATTGCCGAGAGTGTAGATAAATTGTTCCACCCGGTTTCCGTAGATGGTTCTGCCATCGCATGGACAGCCGGGGTGGGAGTGGTCATCAATGCGCTTACTGCCTGGCTCTTTATGAAAGATAAAGATAAGGATCTGAATGTGAAAGGGGCTTACCTGCACATGGCAGCAGATGCATTGGTGTCTGTCGGTGTAGTTGTTTCCGGCATTATCATCACCTATACAGGATGGAGCATTATTGACCCGATTATCGGACTTGGTATTGCTGTTATCATTATTGTCTCTACTTGGGGATTGCTTCACGATAGTCTCCGGTTGTCGTTGGATGGAGTACCGGTGGGGATAGACGCTCAAAAGATACAGCAACTTATCATGGAACAACCCGGCGTGGAGAATTGCCATCACCTGCATATCTGGGCGTTAAGCACAACGGAAACCGCTTTGACTGCCCATATTGTCATTGATAATATCACACAGTTGGAAGAAGTGAAACATCATATAAAAGAAGCACTCGAAGAGGCAGGCATCCATCATGCCACTTTGGAGTTTGAAGACGAAAGGGCTACTTGCTGCAAGGAATGTTGTGAGGATTAAATAAAATCCGTACCTTCGCGCCCTTAAACTAACTAACCTTTATTTTTTATGTTTACTGACTTATTGCATTCCTCTTATTTTTCCCTTTTCCTGATTGTCGCATTGGGATTTATGCTGGGAAGAATTAAAATTAAGGGGTTATCTCTCGATGTGTCGGCAGTTATTTTCATTGCCCTTCTTTTCGGGCATTTTGGTGTTATCATTCCTAAAGAATTAGGAAACTTCGGCTTGGTGCTCTTCATTTTTACCATCGGTATTCAGGCAGGGCCCGGATTCTTCGACTCTTTCCGTAGCAAAGGAAAGACGCTTATTCTCATCACTATGCTTATTATTTGTTCCGCCTGCCTTACCGCAGTCGGGCTGAAATATGCATTTGATATCGATACACCGAGTGTTGTCGGTCTGATCGCCGGAGCGCTAACCAGTACGCCGGGTTTGGCCGTTGCCATCGACAGTACTAATTCTCCTTTGGCATCCATTGCTTACGGTATCGCATATCCGTTTGGAGTGATCGGCGTGATTCTGTTTGTCAAGCTGTTGCCTAAAATTATGCGGGTAGATTTAGATAAAGAAGCCCGTCGTCTGGAGATAGAACGTCGCGGACAATTCCCTGAATTGACAACTTGCATTTATCGCGTCACTAATGCGAATGTATTCGATCGCAGCCTGATGCAAATTAATGCGCGCGGTATGACGGGTGCTGTCATTTCACGTCTGAAGCATGATGATGAAATCTCGATTCCCACAGCCCACACGGTATTGCATGAAGGAGACTACATACAAGCCGTAGGTAGCGAAGAATCACTGGATCAACTGGCAGTGTTGGTAGGCAAGAGAGAAGAAGGTGAACTGCCTTTGGATAAAACGCAGGAAATAGAATCTTTGTTGTTGACTAAAAAAGACATGATAAACAAACAACTGGGTGATTTGAACTTACAGAAAAACTTTGGTTGTACAGTGACTCGTGTTCGTCGAAGCGGTATTGACTTATCTCCGTCTCCCGATCTAGCCTTGAAGTTTGGTGATAAACTGATGGTAGTCGGTGAGAAAGAAGGACTTAAAGGAGTAGCCCGCCTGTTGGGAAACAATGCGAAGAAACTATCCGATACGGACTTTTTCCCCATTGCAATGGGTATTGTATTGGGCGTGTTGTTCGGCAAAATAAATATCTCTTTCTCTGATAGCCTGTCATTCTCACCGGGACTGACCGGGGGAGTTTTGATGGTAGCTCTTGTGTTGAGTGCGATAGGTAAGACAGGACCCATTATCTGGTCTATGTCCGGACCTGCCAACCAGTTGTTGCGCCAGTTAGGTCTGCTTCTTTTCCTTGCCGAAGTGGGAACTTCTGCCGGTAAGAATCTGGTAGCTACCTTCCAGGAAAGCGGATTATTGATGTTCGGAGTAGGAGCCGCCATCACATTGGTGCCGATGCTTGTTGCAGCCATTGTCGGACATTTCGTATTTAAAATCAGTCTGCTCGATTTACTGGGAACTATTACAGGAGGAATGACAAGTACTCCGGGACTCGCTGCCGCCGACTCGATGGTGGATAGCAATATTCCGAGCGTAGCTTACGCAACTGTTTATCCGATTGCCATGGTATTCTTGATTCTGTTTATTCAAGTAATAGCCTCGGCTGTATATTAACAGAATTTTATATAATAATTGATTGTTAAATAAATAGTTCGTATCTTTGCCGCCTCAAAGAAAAAATGAGGTGAAACGATTGTTATTGAATATTACACGCTACTTCTTGCCGATACTATTTGTATCGTATCTGGTAAGCTTTACATTCTTTGCCCACGTGCATGTGGTCAATGGCGTGACAATCGTCCATTCACACCCGTTTAAGAAAGGGGCGGCACATAAACATTCTACAGTTGAACTGCAACTGATTCATTTTCTGTCTCACTTAACGGCAGACGGTGCGGCTGTTGTTTTTGCTCTTTCCCTTTTTATTCCTTTCTTATTATGCTTGTTGCCCGGACGTTCGCAACATACTCACTATCACTGTCCGTATCATGGGGTAGTGGGACTTAGGGCACCCCCGGTTATTCGTTTCTATATTCTTTAAATGATGATACCGTACCTTGCATGAGGTAGGGCATTATCTGTCTATCCATGTGAATACTTATCGAAAACGAATAACAAACGAAAAATGAAGAAATATATCTTTTCGCTTGTCTGCCTGTGCTGCACATTGTTGCCTGCCCTCGAAGGACAAGCTCATGAATATCCTAATCATCCCGAATTACGTAAGTCAGATGCCAATATCGTTGGCCATATTCTTGATAAAAATACAAAAGAGCATTTACCCTATATTACAGTCGCCTTGAAAGGTACGACCATCGGAACTGTGACCGATGCTACCGGGCATTATTTCTTGAAGAATCTTCCCGAAGGTAATTTTGTGCTGGAGGTCAGTTCGGTGGGATATAAAACCGTCAGACGGAATGTGACGCTGAAGAAAGGGCGTACATTGGAAGAAGATTTCGAGATAGAAGAAGATGCGGTTGCTTTGGATGGCGTAGTCGTATCTGCCAATCGTAATGAAACCACCCGCCGTCTGGCTCCGACACTGGTGAATGTAGTAGATTTGAAAATCTTTGAGAATACCAATTCTACGACTTTGGCGCAAGGCTTGAGCTTTCAGCCGGGTGTCCGTGTAGAGTCCAATTGTCAGAATTGCGGTTTCCAGCAAGTGCGTATCAATGGACTGGATGGTCCTTATACGCAAATCCTGCTCGATTCCCGTCCCATTTTTAGTGCGCTTTCCGGTGTGTATGGTATCGAACAGATTCCTGCCAGCATGATTGAACGTGTGGAAGTGATGCGTGGAGGCGGCTCGGCACTGTTCGGCTCATCTGCCATTGCCGGTACAATCAATATCATCACCAAAGAACCGATGCGCAACTCTGGTATGTTATCTCATACGATTACGGGAATTGGCGATGGCGACGTTTTCGACAACAGTACGGCATTGAATGCGTCTCTCGTGACGGACGACCAGCGTGCAGGTCTGTATATCTTCGGTCAGAACCGCCACCGTTCTGCGTATGACCATGACGGCGACGGATATTCCGAAATACCCAAATTGCACGGTCAGACAATTGGTTTCCGTTCGTTCCTGAAAACAACGACTTATTCGAAACTTACTTTTGAATATCACCACATGGAAGAATTCCGCAGGGGAGGAGACTTATTGAACCGCCCGCCTCATGAAGCGAATGTGGCGGAGCAGACCGAACACTCAATCAATGGCGGAGGACTGAAGTTCGATTATTTCTCCCCTAACGAGAACCATCGTTTCAATGTGTTTGCATCTGCACAGCATATCAATCGCGACAGCTATTATGGTCCAGGTGACAGAGACCCTTTGGATGCTTACGGAAACACCACTGACTTGAACTGGATGGCAGGCTCACAGTATGTCTACAGCTTCGGCAAATGCATCTTCATGCCTTCCGACCTGACTGCCGGAATAGAGTTCAATCAGGACAAACTGGAAGATAACATGTGGGGATACAACCGCACGGTAGACCAGAAAGTGAATATCGGTAGTGCTTTCCTTCAGAACGAATGGAAAAATGATCATTGGGGATTCCTGATTGGCGGCCGTTTGGATAAGCATAATCTGATTAACCATGTGATATTCAGTCCGCGTGCCAACCTGCGTTATAATCCGACAGAAAACATCAATCTTCGTTTCAGTTACTCATCCGGCTTCCGTGCTCCGCAGGCTTTCGACGAAGATTTGCATGTGGAAAATGTAGGCGGTAATGTAGCGATGGTTGAACTGGCGGATAATCTGAAAGAAGAAAGATCACAGAGCTTGAGTGCTTCGGCAGATATTTATCATCGCTTTGGTGCGTTTCAGGTTAACTTCCTGGTAGAAGGATTCTATACAAAGTTGTCGGATGTTTTTGCCCTTACCGACGGAGAGGTAGTGGATGGAATTCTGACACGTACCCGTCACAATGCATCAGGAGCGCAAGTTATGGGATTGACACTGGAAGGAAAGATGGCTTACCTGAATAAAATCCAAGTTCAGGCGGGAGTCACTCTGCAACAGAGCCATTACAGCAAACCGCACATCTGGAACAAAGAAGCTCCGGCGGTGAAGAAAATGATGCGTACGCCAAATACTTACGGCTATTTTACAGCAACCTACACCCCGATAAAACCGTTATCTATCGCTCTTTCCGGTACCTATACCGGTTCGATGCTGGTTCCCCACGAGCCGGTTCCGGGATTCCTTGAAAATCCGATAACGGTGAATACCAAAGACTTTTTCGACATCGGTTTGAAAGCTGCTTATGACTTCAAACTTTATAAGTCGATGAACCTCCAGTTGAATGCCGGCATACAGAATATTTTCAATGCCTATCAGGACGACTTCGATAAAGGAGCTGACCGTGACTCCGGCTATATCTATGGTCCGTCACTTCCGAGAAGCTTCTTTGCCGGGGTGAAGATCAGTTATTAAGATTCGGTTAAGATTTAAAATCGTTATAAATAGGGATTGTTTTGCATGGAGACAATCCTTATCTTTGCAAAAAAACAAACTAAACCCTGACTTTACTGCACAGAATAGATGTGCAAGATTACCGGATGAAACAATTGTACCTACATATAATGAAGTGGTTTTTGCCTGTACTGTTTATCTCGTACATGGCAGGAATCACTTTATTTACTCACTCCCATGTAGTAAACGGGGTAACGATTGTCCATTCGCATCCATTTAAAAAAGGCAGTGAACATAGCCATACGACGGTTGAATTCCAACTCATTCACCTGTTGAATCATGTATTGGTGACAGACAGCGGATTAATACCTACATTCGCGGTCGCTGCTTTATCTCTATTATGTATCCTGTTTATCCGCCCGCAAGTTGAGCCATATCACCGTTCTTGTCCGGGCGTCATATCTCTTAGAGCACCTCCTGTCGCTTAGTCTATCTTTTCGGGAACAGTATTCATCAGTTAGGAACAACGATTAATGATCGCTGCTTCCCTTTCCCTTATTATTATTTTTGATTTTAAACATTAAAAGACTAACGACAATGAAGAAATATCTTTTAGTCCTGGCCGGCCTGTATTGTGTCCTGTCATACGCATTGGCTGAACATCCGGACTACCCTGAACTGAAAAAATCCGATGCGAACATCATAGGCCATGTACTGGATAAGAAAACGAAAGAGCACCTTCCTTACATCACCATTGCACTGAAAGGAACAACGATAGGAACCGTGACCGACGCTACCGGACATTATTTTTTGAAGAATTTGCCGGAAGGTAACTTTATACTGGAGGTTAGCTCGGTCGGCTACAAGACCGTGACCCGCAACGTGACTCTGAAAAAAGGAAAGACACTGGAAGAGGATTTTGAAATAGAAGAGGACGCGATTGCTTTGGATGGGGTAGTGGTTTCCGCCAACCGCAGTGAAACGACGCGCCGTTTGGCTCCTACTTTGGTAAATGTCGTCGATCTGAAGCTATTTGAAACGACTAACTCTTCCACTTTATCGCAAGGGCTGAACTTTCAGCCCGGTGTACGTGTAGAGACAAACTGCCAGAATTGTGGTTTCCAGCAAGTCCGCATCAATGGACTGGACGGACCGTATACGCAGATTTTGATAGATTCCCGTCCCGTATTCAGTGCCCTTTCCGGAGTGTATGGCCTGGAACAGATTCCCGCCAGCATGATTGAACGCGTAGAAGTGATGCGTGGGGGAGGTTCCGCCTTGTTCGGCTCTTCGGCCATTGCAGGAACCATCAATATAATCACCAAAGAGCCTTTGCGCAATTCCGGCCAGCTGTCGCACACCCTTACTGCTTTAGGGGGCGGCTCCTCATTCGATAACAATACCTCCCTGAATGCTTCATTAGTGACGGACGATCATCGTGCCGGACTGTATATCTTTGGTCAGAACCGTCACCGGTCCGGATATGATTATGACGGAGACGGATTCACCGAACTACCTAAATTGAAGAATCAGACAGTGGGCTTCCGCTCTTATCTGAAAACAAGCACTTACTCCAAACTAACCTTCGAATATCACCACATGCAGGAATTCCGTCGGGGAGGGGATATGTTGGACCGTCCTCCTCACGAAGCCCATATTGCAGAGCAGTTGCAACATTCGATTGATGGTGGAAGTTTGAAGTTCGATTATTTCTCGCCAGATGAAAAGAACCGTCTAAGTATCTTTGCGTCAGCCGCCAATACAGATCGGGACAGTTATTACGGACCGGGTAACGATCCTCTGAAAGCCTATGGAAAAACAACGGATTTAACCGCTATGGGCGGCGCGCAGTATGTACATACGTTTGATAAGTGTTTTTTTATGCCTTCTGACCTCACGGCAGGACTTGAATATAACCGTGATCGTCTGAAAGATAATATGTGGGGATATGACCGCCACACGGATCAGACGGTAAATATTTACAGTGCTTTTCTGCAGAACGAGTGGAAGAACGACCGTTGGGGCATTCTGATCGGTGGTCGTCTGGATAAGCATAACATGGTAGATAATGTCATCTTTAGCCCCCGTGCCAACTTGCGTTTCAACCCGACACAGAATATAAACCTGCGTTTGAGCTATTCATCCGGATTCCGTGCTCCGCAGGCTTTTGATGAAGATATGCATATTGAAAATGTGGGCGGAACAGTGGCAATGATTGAGCGTGCGAAGAACTTGAAAGAAGAGAAATCCCAAAGTTTCAGTGCGTCCGCAGATATGTATCACCGTTTCGGAGTATTCCAGACGAATTTCTTGATCGAGGGCTTTTATACAAGACTGACAGATGTCTTCGTGTTGGGCGAACCTTATGACCGTGGCGATGGGATATTGGTAAAAACACGCAGTAACGGTCCCGGCGCGAAAGTGATGGGGCTAACGCTGGAGGGCAAAGTGGCTTATCTTTCCATCCTGCAAATACAAGCGGGACTCACTTTGCAACGCAGCCGATACGATGAACCTCATAAATGGCATGACGACGCACCGGCAGAAAAGAAAATTTTCCGTACTCCCGATACATATGGTTACTTCACAGCTACTTATACTCCCATCAAACCTTTATCCATTGCCCTGTCAGGAACTTATACCGGGAGAATGTTAGTGCAACGCATGGATATCACCGCCGAGAACGCCGAACTGGGCGCAATGCCCGAACGAAAGGCGGAAGCCATCCGTACACCCCGTTTCTTCGATTTGGGAGTGAAACTGGCTTATGACTTCAAGCTATACAAAACAGTCGATTTGCAACTAAACGGCGGAGTTCAGAACCTCTTTGAGTCTTATCAGAAGGACTTTGATAGAGGAGCTAATCGGGATTCCGGCTATATTTACGGGCCTTCTCTGCCGAGAAGTTTCTTTGCCGGAGTGAAGATTAGCTATTAGGTTGTTTCTATACGATTTTGCAGACTTGTCGAGTTTTACAGGGTGTAACTAGTCGGTTTCTCGTCAAGATTCATTAACTTTGTCGGGAAAATAAATGCTAAGCAATGGATATACCGGCTTTACACACACTAACAAACGGCATTATTATCGGAATATGTCTGTCTATATCTTTCGGTCTTGTCTGCTTCAAGCAGATGGCGCACGCCATTAATCCCAAATACAGGCGTGCATGCCATTTCTTCATCGCTGCTTCTCTCATTATCGCTGCCGGTCATTTGGCGGAGTTGCTGGTTGACGGGTTCGGCGTATACCGGTCGTTGGACTTATTCTCAATATTGGTGTTGGTGCTTGCTTCTTCGCAGGCGTTGATGTTCACGTTTATGTTGATATTGCTGTTCGACAGCAGATACGTCACTTTTGCCAATGTGATGAAGCATGCGGCGCCTTCGCTCGTTTTCATTCTGCTGTATGTGGTGAGTTGCTGCATTGAAGCGGACGTCTGTGTATATTCTTTAGCAGAATGGCGTGCGTGTGTCGTTCACAATCTCCCGTTGGCAGTGCGGACCTTGTTCGGTGTCACCTATACCGTACAACTGTTCGTTTACGTCCGCCTCTTTTTCCGTAAAAAACACCGCTACATCACGCATTTAAAAGAATTGACCGGAGAGTGTATCTCCAAACTGGAACTCCGGTGGACGATGCGTGCTTTCCTTTATGCGTTGAGTGTCGGCATTGGCGCATGGGTTTTACTTGTCTGTCCGGGACCGATACCCGAGTTTAGTTTCAGTTTCCTTATCGTGGTTTTCTATCCTGCTTTTGCATGGCTGTACACTAACTATCATTACACTTACGAAATGTTACGCCGTTTTATCGTCGAACAGGATGGGAAACTGCCCCAACCACCGCTCGAAGCCGATATGGGCGACCTCATCTGTTACCTGCAATCCGGCGATAGCAACCACTTGTTTGAAGAGCTCGAAGCCTATCTGCAGAAAGAACAACCGTACCTCGATTACAACTTCAAGCGTGACGACCTGATTAAAGCTCTTGGCACAAACGAGCGTAATCTCTCCGCCGCTGTGGGGCGTGCCACAGGACTGACCTTGCAAAATTATCTTCTCCGCTTGCGCATCCGTCATGCCATGGACTTGCTCCTGCTTCCGGACTACGCGAACCACACAATCGAAGACATTGCCGGAGCGTCGGGCTTCAAGGCAATGCGCACCTTCAACCGCAATTTCCGCGAATTGGTAAAAATGACTCCTACTGAATTCCGCCAACAAAAGTCTGTACTTTAAAGGAGAAGGCGATACTCTTTTATCATCAAATGCTGTTGTTTCCATCAATGCATAGGTAGAAGTTTCTCCGGACAATGGAATTTCCGGCAATCCTGCAAGATTTGCAGGATTTTGGCTATACAATGCAGGATTTTGGCTATACCTTTTCGTTGTTGCATATTACTTTTGTCCGAAAAGAGAACACGATTTATTCACCCTTTTAGAAAGACAAAAGAAGTATGAAACAACTAAGAATCTTTTTCCTCTGCCTTATGGCAGCAACGTTGGCAACCGCCTGTGGCGACGACAACAATGACGACAACTCTGTGCCCGTAGAGAGCATCACCCTCAATCATGAGACTCTGACCCTGAAATCGGGAGCGACCGAAACGCTGGTTCCCACCATTGTCCCCGACCGGGTGACTGCCGAATCCGTAGTATGGAGCAGTGACAAAACTTCCGTAGCCACCGTAAGTAAAGACGGACTGGTGACCGCCGTAGCTGAAGGAACAGCTACCATCACCGCCACCGCACGCGAAAAGTCCGCCACCTGCCTTGTGACGGTCAGCAACAAGACGCTTGTCACTACCGCAGCCGAACTGAAAACCGCTATTGAAACGGCAGACGGCACTGCGGATGCACCAACACAAATCATCCTCGGTGGAAGTTTTGAGGTTGCTGCGGATGCAGAGCATTTTGCCTTTTCAATAGACGGCAAACACATTGCTATCGACGGCGGAAATAATCCTATCAGCGGCGATAATTATTATATTTCCCGTACCGCTAGCGACAAAAGCCTTTTTGAGCTTATAAACGGCGCGTCATTGAAGCTGACCAACCTCAACATTTATGGAAATGCTGATACCTATTCAACTAATATCGCCTGCATATTTGTTAGGGCGTCTTGCAAACTAACGCTGGGTAACGGCTTCGAACTATATTCCGGCGATGGGAATGATAATGACCAGCTAATTGGTATCTCTGTCGGTGATAATGCCACGCTCATTATGGAAGGCGATGCTGAAATCTCCAAAAGCATAAAGGGGCAGGAAGTGCTTGTTGCCCCTACAGGAATACTGCAACTGAAAGGCGGAAAAATAAAAGCAAGGGAGGAGGGAACGTATGGGAGTGAACGGAGCCTCTGTCTGCAAGCTGCGATTAATGGCAATCAAGTGACCATCCCCACCGTTACGGTTGAAAACGAACTTCCGGCGGATTCTGATTTTAAATTAGATCTATATGATTACGTGTTGAGTCGTTCCACTGTCCGGCCAGGAGCCGAAACCGTTGTTAAGGGAACCGACAGCTACACCTTGACTGACAGTGATCTTATGAAGTTCCATCTGATGACTAATACTACTGGGGGCATGACATATTATGACAGTCTTTTCGAACTTTATCTGGACGGTAATGCTATCAAGATGCGTGCGAAATGACAAGCAGCACAGAACGTAACCAATAAATAGATATTCACTTTCCTTAAAACAATCATTATCATGGCAACAAACGAAAAAATCACGCTCAATGTTGACCTTTACGACAACATCATGACCGAACAAAAAGGCGACTACACCGGACGCGCACGCATCACAGGCAGTCTGCACAACAAAGAAATCGCAGCACGCATCATCAAGGAGCGTACCGAGTACCGGCAGGAGACCATCGAGAACATCCTCGACCTTGCCGACCAGAAGAAGGTGGAAGCCATCGCTGAAGGGAAGAGTGTGGTAGACGGTGTGGGACAGTACATCGTCACCGTACGCGGTTCGTTCCTCGGGGAGAACGCCCAGTTTGACGCCACGAAGCACTCGCTCGGTGTGTCCTACACACCGGGACAACTGCTGCGCGACCAGCTCAAAGCCGTAAAAGTAATCTGCAACGGGCTGGCACAGACGGGGCCGGTCATCAACTCCATCACCGACTCCGAAGAGTATCAGCCAGGTCATCACTTCCGGCGGTCCTGCCGTTATCAGCGGAAGCAACATTAAAATCCTCGGTGACGACCCTTCGGTCGGCATCTATCTCACCAAAGACGAAGAGGGAGCCGTCCCGTTGAAAGTGTCCGTCATCGTTCACAACGCACCGTCACAACTCACCATCATGCTACCTGCCATAGAAGCCGGAAAGCTCTATGCGCTAAGCATCACGACACAATATAGCGGAAGCAACAAGGCATTGAAAACGCCACGCTCTTACCGTTTCCCGATTCTGCTGGGTGACGAAAACGCGGGTGGCGGCGGTGGCGGCGGCGAAGCGCCCGACCCGGCTGCATAAAGAAGCAGGTCACGAATGAGGGCGGACAGTCCGGCTGCAGACAGCGCATCCGCCCTCATGGCAAACAAAAAAGGCGGCAGCCTTTCATAATTTACCCTTTTAAAGAAAACAGAAAGACGCATGAAACAACTAAGAATCTTTTTCCTCTGCCTTGTGGCAGCAACGTTGGTAACCGCCTGCGGCGGCGACGACAAAGACAACTCTACACCGGTAGAGAAAATCACCCTCGACAAGGAAACACTCCTGCTGAATTCCAACAGATCGGAAACACTGACCGCCACCGTAACTCCTGCCGGCGCAACGGAAAACACCGTGACATGGAGCAGCGATAAGACCACCGTAGTCACCGTAGACCAAAACGGGAAAGTGAACGCCCTGACCGAAGGAACCGCCACCATCACGGCAACGGCAGGCGGTAAGTCGGCAACCTGTGTCGTAACGGTATCGGATGCTGTAATTATCAATGCTCCCGAGCAACTACAAGTTGCGTTCGAAGATGCTTCCACCAACCCCGATAGCCCTACGAAAATCAGGCTGGGGGCAGGGTTTGAACTCGAACTCTGCTATGGAGAGACTTCAGACCCGCATCGGTATATCGAACTGGATGGCGGTGGATTTACTTTGTCTAATGTAACAGGCTCAGAATCAGATGTCGTCACTATAGAATCAACCACCCTGAAACTCAGCAATATCAAGATGAATACCACTGATGACTCAAATTGTGTGATAGCGCTTTATCCGACGAATACGAAGTTGATACTTGGCAGCGGGGCAAAGCTTGATAATCCTACCGGCCGGGCTGTTTATGTCTTTGAGGGATGCCAGCTTATTATGGATGAAGGTTCTTCCGTGAACGGGAGAATCGTATTGCAAACAGATAAAAATAACAGTGATGAAGGCGGCAGCTTCTTCTACAAAGGGGGGACATGGGAGAACGCCGAGCTTATATTCGCCTATAATAACGCAAGCACACTGATGCCGATGACTCTGACCAAAGCACTTGCCAACCCGTACAAACTGACGTTTGTGGCTCAATGGGTGATGCGGCCATCCCATTTTCCCGAAGGTGGATTCACGGTGGTGAAAGGAGACGGATACACCTTAACTCAACTCGATCTTGAGAAAATCACCTCATTGGAAATGGACGTCACCGGTAGTTATGTAACCTCTGAAAACTGCGAACTGGTACTGGATACAGCCGAAAATGCCATCAAGCTGCGTATCAAAGCAACAGCCTATTGAATACGTAAAACCGGAACGGCGGAAAGGGATGTGTGCCGCAGCAGGCTGGGGAGACGTGCCGCAGCAGGCTAGGGGAGCATGCCACAGCAGGCAAGGAGAGCATGCCACAACAAGTTAGGGAAACGCACCACAGCAAGCTGTGGCAATACACCCTAATTTCCCGGCTACGACAGCACAGAACACGCAAAAAGGCAGCAGTTACTCACAGACGAGAGCAACTGCTGCCTTTTTCACGTGTCACACCATATCCTTGTCTACTTCAAGCAAGTGGCGTACGCTGTTAATCCGTTTCGATTTTCCAGTCTCCAATTGTTCTCGTGGTACTGTCGAAGTTGATGCCGACCTTCACTACTTTCCTGTGGTCTGCCTCATAAGGAATCGCATACCCTTTGCTGTTAATTTGTGCCAAAGCCTCTTCCGCGGTGCCGTCCATTTTAAATTCAAGTACATAAATGGCATCCTGCATTTTGATAACCACGTCCGCTCGTCCGACAGCGCTTTTGACTTCGGTATCCACATATTGTCCCATCAAGCGGAACAGAAGATAGAATATGGTTTGATAATGTTTTTCCTCTTTGTTGTTCAGGTCGTTCGGAATAGAGGCGAAGAAAGACCGGGTGCGTTCAAGGCAAGATTCAAGGTTTCCCTTCATTAAATCACGCACAAAGGACACTACATAAAAGTTGCTTTCGCGCGTAGGTTGGTAAAGATAAGAAGGGATGAGCGACTCGATAAAGCCGATTCTTACTTCCTCGTTCGGGTAGCCTAATGTATAGGTACGAAAGAAAGCATCGTACGACTTGATTGTGAGATAACCGCTTTGGTAGAGCACCGGAATAGGGTCGGTGAGACAATCCGTAGCCTTGTCGAAGTCTTCCGGCTTGGCGTCCATACGGTCGAGCAGCCGGATGTCAAAGTTCATTTGTTGCAGGAGTTCTATCAGAAAGGTAGGGGTACCGGTAGAAAACCAGTAGTTCTCATAACTCTTTTGAGCAAAAGCATTAATCAGGCTGAAAGGATTGTACACATCCACACAGGATTTACTGAAATGATATCCGTCATATTGCTTCTTCAAGTGGGCACACGCCTCTTCATACGTTTCATCGTTGGCTTGTGCCATCTGTTCGACATCAATTTTCATCTGCGTCAGCAGTTCCTGTTCGGTGATACCGCAGATAGTGCTGTAATTGTCGCTCATGCTGACGTTCTGAAGATTGTTAAGTTCGCTGAATATGCTCATCTGGCTGAATTTGCTGATGCCCGTCAGGAAGAGGAAGCGAAGATATTTACCTGACTTTTTTAAGGGGCTGAAGAAGTCGCGCATGATACCACGAATCTCATGCTGCAACTCATGGTTATTGTTACTGTCCAGCATCGGGGCATCATATTCGTCCACTAATACGACAACCTGCTGCCCGGTTTGCTCATAAGCGCGGCGAATGATACCTTCCAGACGTAAACTAAATGTGTCTTCGCCTTCCTGACGTCCGTAGATGTTTTCCCAAAGTAACAGCTGAACATTGATAGATGCGCGAAGTGACTCTGCTTCCATATATTTACTGCCGCTAAAGTCGATATGTAGCACCGGATACACTGTCCAGTCTTTCTCCAACTGCTCCATGTCCAGTCCGTTGAAAAGTTCTTTCTTTCCCAGAAAATAGGCTTCGAGCGTAGAGATGAGCAGGCTCTTTCCGAAACGACGGGGACGACTCAGGAAATAAATCTTATTTGTATTGACGAGTTGATAAATCAGTGCAGTCTTATCAACATATATGTAATTATTATTGCGCAAATCTTCAAAATCCTGTATCCCGATAGGATAGCGCCTGAATGTTCCTTCTTCCATATCAAATTTTTATTAAAATGTGAACGATGAACGCAAAGTTAAGAAAAAGAAGCGGAATAGCTTTCTTTGTTGCCGAAGATTTTCACGTGTCACACCATATCCTTGTCTACCCCGAATTTCTCATCCGTCTGACACTCCCCGGCAGGTTCCACATGCACCAAAATATCATAGACATTATCTATCGAACTTTCAATACTTTTCTCCACCGCCCCGGCAATCTCATGCGCTTGTGTAATCGTTATCTGCGGATTCACCTCTATATCGAGCGTAATGATATACCGGTTTCCTATCATTCTCGACCTGACCCGGTGCGGATTACTTGCTCCCGGCACTTTCTCGACAGCTTCAAATATCTTATTATACACATTGACATCCTTCACGCCATCCATAAGCTCCACATTCGAGTCGAGAAAAATACCGATGGACGACTTGATGATAAAGAGGCTGATTATCAATCCCGTTATCGAATCGAGTATCGGCAATTTGAATATAAAAGTAAAAATCAACCCTAATAAAACTCCGGCCGAAATGACAACATCATTACGCATATTTATCGCATTCGCCGTCAGCATGGAACTGTCTATTTTCTTTCCCTGTTTGTACTGGTACGAAGCCAGCATCAGTTTGCCGACAATAGAGAATATAGTCACATAGATAGCGATAGCCGATGGTATCTCTTTCACTTCATCTGAAAAGATGCTTTGAATGGAAGATATCAACATTTGCATACCGGCATAAAATATCACCAGTGACAGAATCTTTGTCGCGATGCCTTCCGCTTTCTCATAACCGAATACATATTTCTTTGAAGGAGGACGGTTGATGAGGCGTGCCGTAAAAATCATAACGATAGAGATAACGACATCGGTTGCCGAGTCGATACCGTCGCCCACTACGGCCAGACTACCGGCCCATAAACCGATGATGATTTTAGATGCGGATAGGATTGCATTGCCAATTGTGCTAATCCATGAGGTTTTGATTAAGATGTTCTCTCTTGACATTGGAAGTGACTCTTTATAATTAATTGATTGAGATTGGCTGGCAAAGATAAACATTTATAGGAGTCTGTGACGTCAAGTCGCAAAAAAACTTTTTCCGGGCTTTTAGTAGTTTCTATGTTTTAGTTGTATTATATATAGATGGTCAATTAAAGACAGGACAAATCATTTATTAAATAGTTAACCGCATGTTCAAAAAATTAAGTAGCTCTTTACTCATTGTATCAGCTTGTGTTTTTTCTTCTTGTACGCCCACCGTTAAGCAAGAAATTGCAATCCTACCTACCCCCGTTAGTCTGACCGAGCAGTCGGGCTCGTTTGTTTTAAAAGACGGAATGAAGATTGGAGTTTCCGATCAGTCGTTGTTTCCGGCAGTCGGGTATTTGCAGGAGATTCTCCGCAATGTCATATCGTCTTCTGTGGAAGTCACTACTGATAAGAATCAGGTAGATATGTATTTTCAGTTGAAAGATACCGGTGGCAAGTCCGGTTCTTATAAACTTCAGTCTACGCCGGAATATATCCGGGTAGAGGCTAATGACTATTCGGGTATCATTTCTGCGATTACTACTATTCGCCAGCTGCTTCCTGCAGCGATAGAAGTGCAGGGAGAGAAACAAACTTATTCAATCCCTGTCGTGCAAATAGAAGACGCACCCCGTTTTGAATGGCGTGGATTTATGCTGGATGCTTCCCGTCATTTCTGGAATAAAGATGAGGTAAAGCATGTACTGGATCTGATGTCTTTGTATAAACTCAATAAATTCCACTGGCATTTGTCTGACGATCAGGGCTGGCGTATAGAGATTGAGAAATACCCGCTGCTTACCGAAAAAGGAGCTTGGCGTGAGTTTAATAAGCACGACCGTACCTGCATGGCACGTGCGAAAGAGGAAGATAATACCGATTTCCTGATTCCGGAAGATAAGATACGCATTGTGGAAGGAGATACGCTGTATGGAGGTTATTACACTCATGATGATATCAAAGAAATAGTAGCCTATGCTACGCAAAGAGGAATCGATGTCATTCCCGAGATTGATATGCCGGGACATTTCCTCGCGGCTATTAGTCAATATCCGGAGTTGGCATGCGACGGACTAATCGGATGGGGAGAAATCTTCTCTTCTCCTATCTGTCCGGGTAAAGACGCGACGCTGGAATTCTGCCGGAATGTGTTCAAAGAAGTTTTCGAACTTTTCCCTTATGAATATGTGCACATGGGTGGTGATGAAGTGGAAAAAGCCAATTGGAAGAAATGCCCTCTCTGTCAGAAACGCATCCGTACGGAGAAGTTGGGTTCGGTAGAAGAGCTTCAGGCATGGTTTGTACGTGACATGGAGAAATTCTTCTTCGCCAACGGAAAGAGACTCATCGGCTGGGATGAAGTGGTAGCCGACGGATTATCTTCCGATGCCGCTATTACATGGTGGAGAAGTTGGGCGAAAGACGCGTTGCCTACGGCGACCGCGCAAAAGCAGAAAGTGATTGCTTGTCCGAATGAATATTTCTATTTCGATTATGCGCAGGATCAGAATTCAGTAAAGAAAATACTGGCGTACGATCCGTGTGCGGATGAACGGTTATCACCGGAACAGAAGAAATACATCTGGGGGGTACAGGCTAATCTCTGGGCTGAATGGATTCCGACTATGAAACGCATTGAATACCTGATTGTTCCCCGCATGATTGCATTGAGCGAAATAGCCTGGGTAGAACCGGCTGCTAAACCAAGCCTCGAAGAGTTTTATCGTCAGCTTGTTCCGCAGTTTAAACGGATGGATGTGATGAGGGTAAATTATCGTGTGCCTGATTTACAGGGATTCTATAAAGTGAATGCATTTATTGATGAAACAACGGTTGACTTAACTTGCCCGTTGCCCGGTACTGAAATACGCTATACGACAGACGGCAGTATGCCTACCAAGGAATCCGCTCTTTATAACGGTGCTTTGGACGTGACGGAGACTACCGATTTCGCTTTCCGCACGTTCCGTCCGGACGGTTCTCCTTCGGATGTGGCGCGTACTAAATATGTAAAGGCTCCTTATGCGGAGGCGGTGACTGCTCCGGCTGCCTTGCAGCCCGGCTTGAAAGCCGTATGGCATGACTTCCGCGGTAATCTTTGTGCAGACATTGATGCGGCTCCGGTAAAAGGGGAATATGTGGTAGAATCGGTATCTATCCCCAAAGAGGTGAAAGGAAATATCGGCTTGGTGATGACCGGTTATCTGGAAGTTCCCGCTGATGGTATTTATACCTTTGCCCTTCTATCGGATGACGGTAGTACATTGACGCTTGACGGTGAATTGCTGGGAGATAATGACGGTGCACATTCATCAGTAGAGATTATTGTGCAGAAGGCATTGAAAGCCGGATTGCATCCGATAGAGGTTCGTTACTTCGATTGTAACGGAGGTGTATTGCAGATGGAACTGGTGAATGAAAAAGGTGAAAAAGAAATGCTGCCGGGTGCGTGGTTGAAACATGAGGTGCACGCACGTGTGTGAAACTGGATGGGTAAAAGAGGGTACCCTTTTGTGAAGTGCACCCTCTTTACCTCTTTTAGAATACATCATCTATTCATATTCCAAAATGAATACATTAATGGTTTTTCAACTTAACAACCAAATAAAAGAAATGCGGGTGAATCACTTCGGCCGATTCTTATGTATGGTGGTTCAGGAGTTTGCATAACTATGCATCCCGCCAAGAACATAATTCACTCCGAAATAAGTCATTAAGACTGTAAGGAAAGCAAGAATCATATAAATATGGAAAAATAAAGGCTTGCGGAAAATGCGCAGGCTTTGTGAATGGAAGGCTGCTCCATATACAAGGAAGGTAATCAGCGCCCATACTTCTTTCGGGTCCCACGCCCAGTATCTTCCCCAGGAAACGTTTGCCCAGACTGCTCCCAAAAAGATGCCTGCCCCTAAAAAGAACGTCGCAGGATAGAGTAGCAAACGGCTGACTAGCGTCAACTGTTCTATCCGGTTATCTTGTCTGTCGTCATTTTCAGAGACATTGTTTTCCGGCTCTTTTTTTCGGAGACATAATGCCAGTATTCCGTTTAGCATGATAAATGCCAATAGGGCATAAGACATCATAATCAATGAAACATGAATGCTTAACCACGGAGAGACGAGCACCGGCATTAATGGCGTTATCTGCGGATTCATTTGTCCCAGGTAAGAGACTAACAACGCAAAGCCGGAGAGCAAGAATCCGAATGGAAGTACGAATGAGAATCTTCGATGGAGCAGGCAGGCTACCAAGAGGATGCAGAGTGCCATAAACTGCATGGTTTCGTAACCGTTGCTAAGTGGAATGCGTCCGCCAATATACCAACGCAGGCAATATCCTGCTAAATGGAATATGAAAGCAAGATAGAGCGCAACAGAAAAGAACGCTCCTGCTGTGCGGGTAATCGCTTTGGCTTTCGGTGAGAGTACCCTTCTTCGCAGGCTGTACTGAAGCAGAAGCAGGAAAGACAATACTCCCAATGATAGATTAATCATAAAAAGAATCTTGCTGAACGGAATCCGGTTGTAGAGTAGTTCGGCTTTTATTTCCAGTTCGGAGAGTGGTTGCACGCTGCCATCAGTGGGTAATGGCCGAATGAATGTTCCTTTTTCCAGCATCAGGATCAATCCCACTTTTTCGTCCGTTTCTTGGATGGCTTTGGCGAGTTTGCTACCTTTTCCCTGTTCTTGTTGCCAGGTTTTCTGAAGACGGTAGACCGGACCGTCAAATAAATCGGTTAATCGGGCGTAAGGTGTCTGTAAGTTTAGCAAATGCTGCAACTCTGTATTTTTGATGTATATCAATGGTTCATTTCTCCATACTTCCGGATAGAGTAGCCAGCCACCAATTACCTGTTCAGGCGTCAAACCTTTATATGAAGCTTTGCCTGTCAATTTCTGAATGAAATCGCGCGCCAATGTATTGAATGGTACTACTCGGTCGTGATAAATGACCTGTTCTTGTGCCAAACTGTCTGCTTGTACCCGTTTCAGGGCCGGGAGAAGTTTTTTTTGTGCTTGCATACTACCTGCAAGACAGAAGAGGAACAATAGAAATACACCTCCTTTTTTCAGTAGCGGGTGACTTAGCAGGCGTCGGAAATCGCCATAGCGGGAAAATAATAACCAGATCATGGAGATACCGAGCAGAACATATCCTGCATACGTAACTCCCGTACCCCACGGGTCATAATTGACAGTCAGCCAACTCCCTTTTCCATCATCATCGAAAGATGACTGATAGAAACGGAAACCTTGTAATGTAAATATACGGTTCATTGAAATCAGTTCGTGTGACAGAACATCTTTTTGTCCGGGAAGAGAGTAGGTGATATAACTGATGTAGTCTGCCGGAGCTTCAGTTCCGGGATAGTATGCTATACGAAAACTATCCAGCTGTATTGTGAATGGCAGGTCTGCTTCTCTTCCGCTTTCCGACTCCTGAAAACTACCTGCCGTCACTCCCGGCAGTAAATGTACGTATCCTTTTTTACTGCCGGTAAACGTAATCATGGCCCCCACCAGGATAACGAGGAGGGAGCCATGAAACAACAATATGGGGAACCGTCGCCATAAAGCACGTCGGATGAGAGCAACAAGTGCAATTGCGGCAATAACTCCCCACAAACAACAAAACCAGCATGTATGATATATATTTCTCTCTACAAAATCTGTCCCATACGCTTGCTCTACAAAAGTAGCTGCAGCGAGTAGTCCCACCAGACAGATATATAAGATAATAAGTAACCTTTTCAACGGTATAATCTTTTATGATTTAAAATGGAGCGTACCCCTTGTTCTTACATTCTTTCACTCCCATACATTCCATCTCAATCAACCATCCGGGGCGACATACCGGAGCATGAACAAATACTTTGGGAGTGTGTGGGAAACGTTGGTCATACATTGCTTTAACGACTGCATAGTCGGCTATATCACGCAAATATACAATCATTTGTCCCAAATTATCAAAAGTGCATTCTGCTTCTTTTAGCAGGGCTTCCACATTTTCCCACATCCGTTCTGTCTGTTTGCGAATGTTGCCGGGATATACCACTTCGCCTTTGTTGTTGATGCTTGCCGTACCCGAAATAAATATCTGGCGGCGGTCGCCATAATCTACATACGTGCCACGTTCAAAACTTACTCCATATTCATAAGTCGGATTCAGGTGGGTAGGTGCATAGAGAAAATGAATCTGTTCCGGTTGTAATCCTGCTACGGCATAAGTATCCATTTGTACCAGTACTTTCGGATCGGCATGGCGACCGCCGATACCGGTGCTGGAAATGTAATGTGTTTTTTCTGTCAGGTTTTGGGTAACGAAAACTTCATTACGCGCTTTCACTACTCCGGCATAATTCACGTCTACATTTTGTACAAAGAACCATGTGCGGATACAATTGTCCGCCAGTCTGCAACCTTGCTCCATGAGTTGCATCACATAGTCGTTCAATAGCAGGCGGGTCTGGTATTCCGAATTGGCGGCACGATTGAATGCGCTACCACCCCAAAAGTGGCGGTAGGCACTGTGCTTCACCTCGAAAAGCCCGTTATGCAGGACTTGCGTCTGTACGTCAGTCAACAGATAGACCCATAAGGCAATCTTGGTTCCGTCCAGCGGGGGCTGTTCCACAATGGAAAGCGTGCAGTCCGAACCTTCAGTTGTCAATGCCAATAGTGTATCTGCCTGATTGGCGGCGTCACTTAAGAAATAGCGTTTGAGGATGGCGACTGCTCCTTTCAGTTCTTGGGTAAGTAAATAGTCGTAAGTGTTTAATACTGCATTCAGTTGTTCTTCGTATGTATCTTCCGGTTTAGTAGAATGAATGATGATGTGATACTCTGAAGCTTCTCCTCCTGCATTGTATTTAAAAATCTCTGTTAGTGTCTTTTCAGACTGAATATTCTGTTGTTTTTTGTTGTTCATATCAATTGTATAATAACTATTTATTCTTGTGCGCCGTTATTGATCCAATCGTCAATAAGGGTCAAAATAGGGGATGACAGTATTTCTTTAGAGTGATCGTATCCCCAAGTTGAACTAATAGTGGTATTCAATAATGTATGCAATACACTTTCTTGTGCACTGCCTGGCTTGACAAGTAACATACCGTCTACTTTCTTTGACGGATGGTTGACGAGTGCTTCATAGCTTTTGCCCTCTGTCAGATACAGGTTGCCTGCTGCCGAACTACCTCCACCATGACAGTGGGCACATGTAGTATTAAATACTTTTTCCTGAATGCCATGATACATACCTGCATCCACAGTTCCCACATCCATAAGAATAGTGTCGTCAACTGCCGTAAGATCGTCCATTGACCGAAAGCTGATTACTCGTTTTCTTAATCTATTAATAACGCATAACTCAATAGTGGTTACTTTGTCACTGACTCCTGTCATGGTTACCTGAATCTCATCATTTTCGACCGCCGGAATTGTTTTTGTGACAACGGCATACTCGCTCTCATCACTGAAGCCTGCCACTACAACACTATAACCATCGGGCCATTTATTGATACCACTGATTCTTCCGCTCATTTTCAATGTGCGTCCTTCTTCTGACAGGGTCTCTGTTTTTTCATAAATACGTCCGTCATCACATGACGTGATATATGCCAATAACAGTAGACAGCCACCGAAAAGAATGTATTTTTTCATAAACAAATCCTTTTTTGTGCTATTTAGAATGTATATTGAAGTAGAATACTGGCCGAATGTACTGCCAAACCTAAATCATCGTTATCCCGATCGAGTTGGGTGTCATGACCTTTGCGGGCAATATACTGGTACATAGCTTGTAACTTCAAGTTGCAGTTTTTGAAGAAATAGTTCATGCCTACGGCTGGCATATTCAGGAAACCATTGGTGTCCATTCCGTTACGATTGAAGAAATCATAACGTGCGGCTGCCTGCAGGCGGGGAGCTATAAAATAACCACCTTGTACATAACCGCCCAGGTAATTATATGACTCGGAAATCTTTTGTCTTTTTGTAAAACCTACATTCATATAATAAACTTCAGCACCCAGATAAAGTTTGTTTTTTAGCATTGCAAACTCTAATCCCGCACGATAATCATTGGTACTTTCATTTTCACTTTCTACATTAATAGAAGTAGAAATACCAAACATAATTTTGTCTTCATTCAGTCTGTTCGGATTTCCCTGTGTGGCAGGCATCACTCCCTTCGGCATATAAGTGAAACGTCCGGCATACAGTAAAGACGGAATGTGCCAGTCATCGCTGAATGTCTTTGTCGCGGTGTTGACAGAAGCGCCCGTACCATTGAATAGACCGATTTCATACCCGAATTTGTCAGCCACTAAACCGTGAATCTCTACCCCTAAATCGAATCCGGTGCCAATGTTAGGTGTTACCGCATTCAAGGAGTAGGGGAGGATAACGGGAGCAGTGAGTGATACTGGTAAATTGGGTAACAATGTTTCTCCCAGTGTTGTCAGATAGGCATGTGAGAACGGAGTCTTGAATTTACCGACCCGGATGGCAAATTGCTTTTTCAGCTGAACATCAAACCATGCCTGTTGAAGTAATGCGCCTCCGCTGGCTGCCGCATTGATGGAAAGGTTGAAAGACACTTTATCGAAAGCCTTTCCGGTGAACCCGAGTACAGCGTAAGGAACGGAAAAACCGGAGTTGGCTATGTTATCCTGATTATATGCCTTATCTAGTCCTTCATCGTCGTACCAATTGAAGTTTGCACTGGTTTGTACGAGCAGATAGGGTTTGAATACGAAATCTCCCTTCTTGGTTTCGATCGTGAATCCTTCTCTTCCAGCCAATGATACTACACCATTTTCTGTATCTTCTTCATGTTGCGCCATTGCAGCCAAAGGCATGATGGCAGTCAGCATGGCAATGATTATAAATTTCTTCATAATTGCTTTGTATATACTACTTTTAGTTTAAAGTGAATTTAAAAATGCGATCAGCGCATCGCGGTCTTCTTTACTCATGTTTTTAAATAAGTTCTTCGATGCTTCTCCTTCTCCGCCATGCCACATGATAGCTTCTGTCAGATTGCGGGCACGGCCGTCATGTAGGAAATAAGTATGCCCGTTGACCTTTTCTTGCAGGCCAATTCCCCAAAGAGGGGTAGTGCGCCATTCGTTTCCACGTGCCAGGCCGCTTACGTAGTTGTCATTCAGGCCGACTCCCATAATTTCCGAACCCATGTCGTGTAACAGATAATCGGAATAAGGGTGAATGGTCTGACCGCCCAGCCACGGGAGTTGGGTATTGTTTAATAACACAGTACCGCGTGGTTTGGTATGCAGGGTCGTCACATGACAAAGATGACATTTGGCTTTATAAAAGTTTTGTTCCCCTTTGATTACTTGCGGATCGTTTATATTACGCCGGGCGGGTACACCGAGACTCTGCATATAGAGATCTACATTTTCCATCTCTTCTGTGCTGACATCCAACTGGTCATAAGAAAGTCCCATCATGCTGCCTTGGTTGACTTGCGTTTGTCCTTCGCAGATTTCTTCCGGATAGCGGCTGTTGGTAACACCCATATCACTGGAGAATCCTAACTCTACCGTTAAATCGGCATGTTGGGCTTTGTTGCCGGACAATCCCAGACATCTTACTCCCCGTTCGGTGATGTAATTACATCGTCCGCTGATTCCATATTCGGGATAATTGCTTTTTGCTGCGAGTGCTTCAATTTCAATGGGATCTAATGCCATCATCTGTCCCATACCTACGTGGCGTAATGGAATACGTACGGTGCAAAACAAATCTTCCGGTTTGATCTCTTCGGCATACCATTCGGATATGCTATACTGCGGTTTGCAAAGCGTGTAGGCTTCTCCATCAGGGAAAGAAAATGTTTCGTAAGTGTATTCTACGGATAGTTTGCCTTCCGGTTGTACTCCGTAGATTGCCTGGTCATGAAGCACACGGCCATAATCCTGAAAGAAAGCTCCGTTCTTACGGGATATGTAAACCAGCATGGAGGAGAAACCATAGCTGCCCGATCCGCCCTCTGTCCATAAAGAGGGTTTAGTGCGCCCTGCATTCCGGTGGCAGCTGCCGCACGAGTAACCGGCATAAACAGGTCCGAGACCGCCACCATGCCCGTTGTTGCTTGTACGTACATCGTCATATAGCCTGTCGCCTCGGGTGAAGCGTACGTCATATGCTCCTGTTATCCAATCTGCAGGCGTATCATAAGCAACGGATGAACTCAAGAAAATGGTTGATGTTCCGGCTGACAGGGCATAGCCTTCCGGGATTTCGATATCCAATACGCCAATTCCGTCGTCATCACAGGCTGAGCATGCCAACAGGCAAAAAATAGAGAATGAATATTTTAGAAAGTGATTCATTGTTTATTGACTTTATTTCAATAATATGTTTTAAACATACCAAAGAAGTAAAGGTGGATGATTGACTTCCAACCTTTACTTCTCAATAATATCTTAGCTAAGATAAGTCTTTATTGTACTTTACGTGGTTCACCGTTTTTGTAGAGAAGGAATTCTAATGTGTGGAAACCGCGTACATTCTGTGCCGACTCAACAGCGGCTTCATCATCATTTTCATTCCATTCAAGATCACTCCAGCTTTGAGAATTCAGAATTTGCACGATGGCATTCTGGTCTAAAGGCCAGCTGTCCATGTTAGGATCAAGTCCCATCTCGTCTACCGGACCGAACAAGAAGGCTTCGCTCTTTTCCCATGGCTCACGTGCGGTGATCCAAGCTTCACAGGCTTTATCGAAAGCGCTATTTGACGGGTTGTCTGCAAGAGCTATTACTGCATTGTAGAGAGCATCGTTCTTTTCTTTCAAGCTTTTATAGGTAGGTACTACTACTGCATCTACATATTGCATTACCACAGGATTCAGTACGGCGTCGGTATTGATGTTGTTGGCATTATTGGCAATATAAGATTTTAAGTCATTCTTCAATATACTTTCCAGTTCGGCACAAGCATCCATTGCTGCTACTGTTTCATTACTGGGTATATGATTACGGAAAGGTTGCGGAATATCCTGAATGGCTTTTGCCGCTTTTTGAATGGCATTCTTTACATTAGTATCTAAGGATGGATTAACACCGGCGACTACAGTTGATAAAGAGTTAGCATTTATACTGCCGTCTAAAGAACCGTAATACGCATTCCGGATGGAGTAAATGTTGTTTGTATAATCATCACGTGAATGCCAGCTGTACCAGGATTCCACAGCGTACAATGCTTCTTCTGTATTTCCCGCTTTGTATAAGTTGTACGGATCACCAATCTTGGCGGTACCGACTTCGTTGGCAATTTCCGCGCATTTATCTACGATTTCTTCTACACAGCTCAATGCACTTGCATAAGGAGAACCGTTATGAGCCTTAAAGAGAGAAGCATAACTGTCGCCTCCTTTATAACTTGAGTTCCATGCGTTATAAAGATTGGTTGCATCTGTTTTTAAAAGTGCTGCTACATTTCTCATGTAGTTATGCCAGCTTGATGCGTTTTCAGAAGTGTAATCGATGTTAGCAGGATCTACTGTCGGGTTGTCATCGTCACTGCTACAAGAAGTAGTTGTAAATGCTAATCCCCATATGAGGGCTGCAACATAAAAGAATTTTGTTTTCATCATATAAAAATTAAATAATTGATTATTTGTTATTTCTTGATAAACCATCCTATATAGGCTATTCCAATGGAAAATTCGTTTTCACTGTTATATGCTTTTGAAACGCCAAAAACTTTGTTGGTACCAATCTGACGGGTGGCATAGTCAGCTTTTATCACTAAGTTTGGCAACGCATACCAATTTAATCCCGCTGTCCACATACTTACTTGGCAGCGTTTTTCCATCGTTTGCCCTTTTTCTCCTTTTTCTTGTGGATTGTAGTATTCATAGCGGGCAAATGGATAGATAACCGGAATCTTTTTATTGCCTCCGAAGACTGAGCGGATATTGATACCGGCTTCTGCTGCATAGCTTACAGCATTCTTAGCTACCGGTGCCAGACGACTGTACGGTGATTTATTGGATAACTTGACATTTGCTTGGCTCACTCCCAAAGAGTTTCCTAAATTTCCATATAAAATATTACCACGTGCCGTTACATATTTATTGCGATATTGTGCATCTGCGGTGAAGATTCTTACCGGAATTTTTCCATAGCTTGAATAAGTCTGTTCCTTGTCGGAATTGGCTCCTGCATCTGCGCAATAATAGAATGAGGCACCTACACGTAAGCCGGGAACTCCTTTATAGTCCAAGCGGAATACATATGCGGGAGAAGTGAAATTATCTTCTTCAAAAATTCCCTGTTTACCACTGCCTACCCATGTATTGCGATCGAATCCGTTAGGGTTCAGACCTGCTACAACCATAGCTTGGTAGTCAAAACTGGCATAACCTTTTCCAAAGGAACCAAAGATTTCCAAACCATTTTCATGCCAGGTAGAGGGCAGAAGGGTGGTTTCACCCTCCGGACGTGAAGTTCCGAAGAAATTGATCGGTTCATGGTGTGCGTTGGTCAGTCCTACCGGAACAATAATATGTCCGGCACGCACGTTGAGGGAGCGATGAATCAAACGTGTGATGTGAAATTGCTCAATAGCCACTTCTCCTCCTTTTTCAACTTCGGTTTCGTATTCACCGTTTTCGGTGTTTTCTAATTCGAAAGCTGTACCTGTTCCACCGGATTCAAACTCAATCTCTGCACCGAGTATCCATTTGGAATTAAACTTATAATCAAAAGCTAAAACGAAACGGGGGATTGAAATGGTATTCCTGTTTTTCTTTGGATTACCATCGTTTCCTCCATAGAAACGGTTGATGCCATAATCTTTAAAATTAGCGACCATTTCACCATATCCACCAAAACGGAATTTAGTATAATCTTCTGTAGAAGAAGAATTACTATTTTTGGAAATTTCTTTTGTCTCCTGTGCTGAATTTGAAAGAGAAGGCAGGAGACATAGAATAACGATTGCGGTTATTTTTCTCATCTTTTTAATAATTTTATCGGTTGCAAAGTTAGATGAGGTTAAAAAATGTGGCAATACCTAATACTAGGCATAGTTATTTCTTAAATTCAGTATATGTAGGTAATTTGAGACTAAAGAGTAAAAGAAAGATAAGTATTGAGAGAATAAAAAAGACAAAGGTATATATTAGTGTGGTAATTTTTACTGATATATACCTTTGCCTGTTGTTAATGTGTAGAGTTGTCCTTCTTGTTTATTTCATCATCGCTTTTGTTTGTATTTGAGTGAATCGTTTCCTTCACAACCAGTCTTTTTGGATATATCTACCATCAGGAAATTGCTCTTTTCAGAAACGATCCGACTCAAGACAAACTACATACAAACAAAGCTAAACTTATGCTAAGGTTATTGCTTAAACTGCCATCTTTATACCTTCTTTTTTGCTGCAATACCGTTTGCACTGCTGGCAGAGGTCATATCCCAGCATGGCCCCCAAAATAAAGTCTTCTTCGGCTGTCAGTTGATTTAAGGGGCGAATGATGATATGCCGCATGGCTTCCATACATTCAGGCTTTCCAAAGAACAGGTTGATTTTATTGGTGCCTACTTCCTGTATCATATAACTGATCTTTTGATTTTTCAATCGGCGGATGGCAAATTCTTCGTGCTCTTTACTCATTGTATAAAGTACCATGTTGCGTACGCCTTTCTTAAACTCATAAATGTGATTAAGAAAAATCCGGATTTCGCCGGGGATGATTCTTTCAGTTGCCATGATGCAAAGTATTCTTTTTATGTTAAGGTAAAATTAGCTGATTTCTTGTTTCACTTGTTCAACCCATGCGCTGATACGTTCGTCTGTCTTATTGTCTTCATTGACTTCGTCAAGCGGAAGCCCTACAAACTTGCCGTCTACAACAGCGATAGAAGAGTCGAATGTGTAGCCTGCAGTGTCTGTTGCTCCACAGAATTTACAATGGGTATCTTTCAAGTCTTCATAAAGAATACCTATTGCGTCACAGAAAGTGTCGCTATACGAGTCAGAGTCGCCGCAACCGAACAGGGCTACAGACTTATGAGATAAATCGCATTTTTTTAAAACTTTTACTCCATCATACCAGTCGTCCTGAAGTTCGCCTGCTCCCCAGGTAGAAGAGCCGAGCACCAATACGTCATATTCATTGACTAATGCCTCTGTTAGTTTGGAAACATCAAATACATGTGCCGAGGGTACATCTAATTTTTCTGCAATTCGGTGGGCAAGGTCTTCTGTTGTTCCGGTTGTGGAACCATAAAATACACCAATTTTATTCATCTTTGATTCGTTTTTAATGTAACGCTGCAAAGATAGAGGGTCTTGAAGAAATAGGAAATCCCCATTTATAATGGAAGATTTGTTTCCTTCTCATTATAAATGGGGATGTATGGAATAAAAAAAGTCGATATTTTTTAATGGTGGAACAAGCGGATGCCTGTAAATGCCATTGCCATATTGTATTTGTCGCAAGTTTCAATCACATGGTCATCACGTACGGAGCCACCCGGTTGTGCAATGTAGCTGACGCCACTCTTATGTGCGCGTTCTATATTATCTCCGAATGGGAAGAATGCGTCTGATCCTAAAGCTACGCCTGTCATTGTATCCAGCCATGCCCGTTTTTCTTCACGTGTCAGCACTTCCGGCTTTTCTGTGAAGAACTGTTGCCAAACACCGTCTGCCAATACATCGTCATAATCCTCCGAGATGTAAACGTCAATTGTGTTGTCACGATCTGCACGACGGATTTTCTCAATCCATGGCAAGTTCATCACTTTCGGATGTTGGCGTAAATACCAGATATCCGCTTTGTTTCCTGCCAGACGCGTGCAGTGGATACGTGACTGTTGACCTGCACCAATACCGATCGCCTGTCCGTCTTTGGCATAACATACCGAATTGGATTGCGTATATTTTAAAGTGATTAAGGCAATGATTAAGTCACGTTTTGCATCAGCAGGGATTTCTTTGTTTTGCGTAGGCATCTCTTTCAAAAGACTCTCATCAATTTTTAATTCATTTCTTCCTTGTTCGAAAGTTACTCCGAATACATCTTTGTGTTCGATAGGGGCCGGACGGTATGCGGGATCTATCTTTATTACATTGTAAGTCCCTTTTCTTTTATTCTTCAGAATTTCCAGCGCTTCGGTTGTGTAGTCGGGGGCAATTACGCCGTCGGACACTTCACGGTTGATAATACGTGCTGTTTCTTCGTCGCAAGTGTCGGACAATGCGATGAAATCTCCGTAAGATGACATACGGTCTGCGCCACGTGCACGTGCGTATGCTGTGGCCAATGGGGACAGCTTCATGTCATCTACGAAATAAATCTTTTTCAGCGTGTCGCTCATTTCTACCGCAACGGCAGCACCCGCAGGGCTGACATGTTTAAAAGACGCGGCAGCCGGCAGTCCGGTAGCTTCTTTTAGTTCTTTCACTAATTGCCAACTGTTGAACGCATCCAGCAGATTGATATAACCGGGACGTCCATTCAATACTTCGATGGGGAGTTCTCCTTCTTTCATGAAGATACGGGCAGGCTTTTGATTAGGGTTGCAGCCGTATTTCAGTTCGAGTTCGTTTGCCATTTTATTAAATATAAAATTACGAGTTACTAATTACAAATAGATAGCGACAAAATTACTAAAAAAAGACTAGCTTGCCTAAAGTTGTGCCACAAAATAGTAGCATATAATTAGTATTTGCTAACGAATGAGGGCATAAAATACCTATAAATGATGATTGTATTTTAGCAAAATATTCCGTTTCTTTGCAATCTCTAATATATAATAGGTATGATGGATAATTTACAGAAATACAAGCCAACTGATAAGATGATCGATCTCATCAGCGATAATTATTCTTTGTTGCAAGTGATGAGTCGTTTTGGACTTTCGTTGGGATTTGGTGACAAAACAGTCAAAGAAGTTTGTGAACTAAATGGAGTGGACTGTCGGACCTTTCTGATTGTTGTCAACTTTATGGCCGAAGGCTTTTCCCGGCTTGATGGGGATAAAGATGATATTTCCATACCTGCATTGATTGATTATCTGCGGCAGGCGCATATTTATTTTCTTGATTTTTCTCTTCCGGCTATTCGTCGTAAACTGATCGAGGCAATCGACTGTTCGCAGGACGATGTCGCTTTTCTTATTCTCAAGTTTTTTGATGAATATACGCGGGAAGTGCGTAAGCACATGGATTATGAAGAGAAAACCGTCTTTAAGTATGTCGATTCATTGATTAAGGGAAATGCTCCCAAAAACTACCAGATCAGTACCTTTTCCAAGCATCACGATCAGGTAGGGGAGAAGTTGACAGAACTAAAAAATATCATTATAAAATATTGTCCTGCCAAGGCAAATGAGAATCTTCTGAATGCGGCTCTTTTTGATATATATGCTTGCGAAGCCGGACTGGAATCTCATTGCAAGGTGGAGGATTATATTTTTGTTCCTGCTATTCTGAACTTGGAAAGGAGGATGAGGGAAAATGAAAAATAACGAAGTCGTTCGAATTGCTATTGCAGAAACTTCTGTGATTATTCGTGGTGGATTGACTGCTGCATTGAAGCGTCTTTCCAACGTAAAAGTGCAACCGATAGAATTGCTGTCTGTTGAAGCTTTACACGATTGTGTCCGGACGCAATGTCCTGAGATGTTGATTGTCAATCCTGCTTTTGGTGATTATTTTGATGTCGCTAAATTCCGGGAGGAAATATCCGGTAAAAGGATACGTTTAATAGCCCTGGTTACTTCTTTTGTAGATGCTTCATTGTTGGGTAAGTATGATGAGTCTATTTCAATATTCGATGATTTGGAAACTCTTTCCAAGAAAATAGCCGGTTTATTGAATGTTGTTTCTGAAGAAGAAGAGATGGATAATCAGGATACACTCAGTCAGCGGGAAAAAGAAATTGTCATCTGTGTGGTGAAGGGGATGACGAATAAGGAAATAGCGGAAAAGCTGTTCTTGTCGATTCATACCGTTATCACGCACCGGAGGAATATTAGCAAAAAATTGCAAATACATAGTGCTGCCGGTTTGACTATTTATGCTATTGTAAATAAGCTGGTTACGTTGAATGATGTGAAAGATTTATAGCCTGCGAAAGTGTTATAAAATACAAAACCGTTTGCGCACACGAAAAATGTTCGTACCTTTGCAAAGCAGTTGAGAAATTGCTGTTAGTTTATAAAGGTAAAAGAAAATATTAAAAAGGTATTAGATTAGACATTTTAAGGTATTAAAAGTTTTTTAGTTTATTCAATAGGATAAGTTTTTAATAGAAGGTAAAAGGATAACAATAGGTAAGAGGTTTTTAGGTAAAAAGAAGATTAGTTTTCAGGAAATTTGAGGTACTATGGAAAAGCCTTTTGGCTTTTCTGATGTAGTGGCGAGTGATTCTATAAAAAGAATTAGCTCGTTTTTTTTATGTATACAGCTTTAAGTATGTTGCAACATAGTGGGTTGAATGGGCTCAGTTGTAATTCTTGGGGGATTAAGTTTAGTCAATTCCCTTCATGCATATA
>OJMP01000495.1_pt1 | contig 37109 bp, 31 predicted proteins | sample 1597311 | NCBI WGS metagenome assembly OJMP01 (sample SAMEA2452134, study PRJEB22498) | human gut metagenome | biome: human feces; feature: human gut; material: feces | place: Australia | collected 2012 | reverse complement strand
AGAGAAGAGGTCAACCGGGTGGCCGGCAAGCTGGCCGGGCTGGAACAGGAACGTAGCAGATACCGGGAAAAGAAGAACCGTATGCGGGATGCGGACTTCTATGCGATCCGCAAAAGAGAGAACGAGATTGAAGAAGGCATTCAGAAGATTCGGGACGGCGAGAAATACGGCAAGCTGATAAGGCAGGATCTGCACAGACTGGACGGAGAACGACATGCCTACGAATACCGGAGAAATGAGCTGGAGAATCTGATGAACAACCAACGGGGCATGGCTGTCATTTTCCTTACGGCATTGATCGTCTGTGTGATCATGCTGGTGATCCTGCAGTATGCTTTAGAAATGGATGTCTATGTGGGACTTTTTCTGGCAGTAGGTGCAGGAGCTGTAGCCATCTCCTATGTCTGCATCCGATACATGGATGCAGGACGGGAACTGCAGCGGGTGGAGAAGACCATCAACAAGATCATCCAGCTGCAGAATAAAGTCAAGATCCGCTATGTGAACAACTGTCAGCTGATGGAATATCTGTATCTGAAGTACAATACGGACAGTGCAGCAAAGCTGGAAAAACAGTGGAAAATGTATCAGGACGAAAAGGAAGAGCGGAAGCAGTTCGCAGAGGCGGAAGCTAAGATCGAGTACTACCAGAAGCAGCTGGTACAGCAGCTGGCCGGTTACCGTGTGCAGATGCCGGAGCGCTGGATCAGCCAGACAGCTGCGCTTTTGGACAAGCGGGAAATGGTGGAGATCCGTCACGAACTGATCCAGAGAAGACAGGTGCTCCGTAAACAGATGGACTACAATCAGGAAGTAGCGGAGAGTGCAAGAAACGAAGTAAAAGACATCGCAGCCACCTATCCGAAATATGCCCAGGAGATCCTGGCCATGGTGGAGCGGTACGACCGATAAAGAATTGACAAGATACCTCTCGTTGTGTTACTATGACACCGTGTTAGCAATTTACCTTGCTAAAGCATACGACGCGGCCAACAGTGAGTGGCAGAACGGGAGGATGTATTATGAAAAGAGTATTAGTGGCATTACTGGCAATCAGCATGGCAGCAGGTGTTCTTACCGGCTGTGGTTCTAAAGGATCTGAGAAAACATTTACCGTAGGTTTCGATGCGGAATTTCCCCCTTACGGATATCGTGATGACAGTGGAGAATATGTAGGCTTTGACCTGGATCTGGCAGCAGAAGTATGCAAGAGACAGGGCTGGGAGCTGGTAAAGCAGCCTATCGACTGGGATGCCAAGGATATGGAACTTTCTTCCGGGGCCATTGACTGTATCTGGAACGGTTTCACCATGAACGGCAGAGAAGATGCCTACACCTGGACAGAGCCCTATATCGACAACAGTCAGGTATTCGTCGTAGCATCTGCTTCCGGTGTACAGAACAAGGAAGAACTGGCAGGCAAGGTGGTAGCAGTACAGAAGGATTCCTCTGCGCTGGCTGCTCTGAACGATGAAGAAAATGCAGACAACATTGCACTGCGTGATTCCTTCTCCCAGCTGATCGAATATGCGGACTACAATACCGCTTTCATGGATCTGGAGCAGGGTGCGGTAGATGCCGTAGCCATTGATATCGGTGTGGCACAGTATCAGATTGCGCAGAGAGAAGAAGGAAAATTCGTTATGCTGCAGGGCGAGGACAACAAGCTGGCTGTAGAGCAGTATGCAGTAGGTTTCCTGAAGGGTAATGATGAACTGAGAGATACCGTACAGAAGACACTGGACGAAATGGCAGCGGATGGTACCTTCGCACAGATCGCTGAAAAATGGGGACTGACCGACAGCGCATGTCTCGGTAAATAATCAACTAAGGATAGTTAAGGAGTAGAATTCATGAGTTTGCTGACCATGAGTGCCCAACTGGCAGAGGGCTTTCTGATAACGGTGGAAATATTTGTACTGACCCTTTTGTTTTCCCTTCCTCTGGGGCTGATCGTAGCCTTCGGAAGAATGTCAGGATGTAAGGTGATCCGCATTATCTCCAAAATATACATATCCATCATGAGAGGAACCCCTCTGATGTTACAGATCATCGTGGTGTATTTTGCCCCCTTTTATGTATTCCGCATGCAGGTGGGAACGGGGTATCGTTTCCCGGCGGTGATACTGGCATTCGTGATCAATTATGCGGCATATTTTGCAGAGATCTACCGTGCGGGCATTGAGTCCATACCGGTGGGGCAGTATGAGGCTGCGGAGGTGCTGGGCTACAGCAAGGCACAGACTTTCGTGAAGATCATTCTGCCGCAGGTGGTGAAGCGGGTTCTCCCGCCAGTGACCAATGAGACCATTACGCTGGTCAAAGATACTTCCATGGCATTTACCATTTCCATTGCGGAAATGTTCACGGTGGCAAAGCAGATCGGAGCGGCACAGACCAGTGTGCTTCCCCTGTTGGCAGCAGGTGTGTTCTATTATATCTTCAATCTCGTGGTGGCTTCTTTCATGGAGTATCTGGAGAAGAAGACATCTTATTACAGATAGGAGCAGTGCGGAAATATGGTCCTTTTGGAAATGAATCATGTGAAAAAAAGTTTTGACGGCAACGGGGTGCTGAAGGATATATCCCTGAAGGTTAACGAAGGAGAAGTTGTCTCCATCATCGGCCCCTCCGGTTCCGGCAAATCCACATTGCTTCGCTGTGCAACGCTTCTGGAGAAAATGGACGGTGGTGAGCTGATCTATTTAGGGCAGACGGCAGCTTCGGAGAAAACGGATAAAAACGGCAGAATACAGTGCGAATATGCGTCCAAGGCAGAATTACATAAGATCCGGAAATGTTTCGGACTGGTGTTCCAGAATTTTAACCTTTTTCCCCATTATACGGTGATGAAAAATATCATCGATGCGCCGATCCATGTGGATAAGGTAAGCCGCACAGAAGCCGTGGCGAGGGCGGAGAAGCTTTTAGCACAGTTGGGACTGTCGGATAAGGCAGATGCCTACCCTTACCAGCTGTCCGGTGGACAGCAGCAGAGAGTATCCATAGCCAGGGCACTGGCACTGCAGCCCAGGATCCTGTTCTTCGATGAGCCGACCTCGGCACTGGATCCGGAATTGACGGCAGAAGTATTAAAGGTGATCAGACAGCTGGCAAGTGAACATATGACCATGATCATCGTAACCCATGAGATGCAGTTTGCAAGAGAAGTATCCGACCGCATTATTTTCATGGAACAGGGTGTGATCGTGGAGGAAGGTTCTCCCGAAGCACTTTTTACAACGGAAAATGCCCGGGTTCGGGAATTTATCGGAAAGTTGCAGTAAAAATATATTGATTTTTTTTCGCAAATCTGTTTATCTATTAGGTGTGGGTGTATCTTGCCCACACCTGTTTCAATAAAAGACTGAAAAACATAAGAATGCGAGGACTGATGGTATGAGCGTACAGGAAATGAAACCGATCAAGGAAGGCAAAGTTCGTGAGATCTATGACAACGGAGACACCCTGATCATGGTGGCAACTGACCGTATCAGCTGCTTTGATGTGATCTTGGACAACACAGTAACAAAGAAAGGAACTGTATTGACCCAGATGTCGAAATTCTGGTTTGACCTTACTGAAGACATTGTCCCAAATCACATGATTTCTGCCGACGTAAAAGATATGTCCCCATTTGTTTTCATCATGACCGCCATATTCCCTCTACTCTATCCATTTGCCACATGGATAGGCTTCAAAATATCCTACAAGCAGATAGACGTAAAAGAGCGTGTGGTCTACAAGCACAAATAAAATCAAGCCTGCCGTATCAGTCCGATACGACAGGCTTTTATCTTTTTTATCGAAAAAACTCAGTTCTCCACTATACATTAAACTATTTCATTACTGAAAATCTATCTCTATATCTTTTAGCGTCACATAGTTTACTCCATTGCAGTTTTTATCGCTTGCAGTGTTTGCGATAAGCGTTATCTTTGCCGTGCCTTTCACGTAGTCGGCACCAATATCCGTCTTGTTGTCATACGTGTAGCTCTCTCCGGCTTTGAGCAAAGTGTTCATGGTGTTTCTGTCGCCATTTTCGCCATAGCTCGTGGAATTGCCCTTACTGTCCTCTGTGGTGATATACTGGTCAGTCGTGAAGTCAAGCGCCATGTCCTTGTCCCAGTTGTTTGTGTAGGTAATATGGCTTATGAACTCGCCTCCGCTTACCTCATAGGAGTATTTCGCCGTGAGCCTGCCGTCCTTTGTTGTAAAGGTATTGTCCCCAACGTCCTCAAAATAGTCGATATATCCAATATCAACTTCGTCGGCCATATCAGGATCGTCCTTGGCGACAGAAGTCACCGCTTTCTCACTAGGGTCAACATCGCCAGCGACCTCAGCGTTTTTCTTTTCGTCAGTGTATTCGCAGTTCTCATTGAGCCAGTTTTCAAGCTTTTCTGCCTTTTCACCGCCTATATCAAATTTTAATATATCTCCTGCAAAAAGCTGAACATACAGATCTCCGTTAGCAGTAAAATAAGCCGTACCGTTGACGTCAAGTCTTTCTACATAGAAACTTATTGTTATTCCGCCCTCAATGTAATATTCATCATCATTTGTTACCGACAAATTAATATCAGGGTCGCTCTCATAAGCATCTCCCTCATAGACCGCATTGTATGAACCATTATCGTCCTTTAACAGGTCAAGCAGATTTGAGAGGTCAATATTAGTATACTTTCTGAGCCTGCCCGTTTCTGCATCATTGTAAGCATAGTCCACATGAGCCGTTTTTTCAAGACTTACGTCATTTATTATGTCATCAAGGGTCATATCGGTCTTGCAATCAGGTGAGTATTTCCAATCATCATACCACGCCACAGAGCCGTCATCAAAGACCACCGCCAAATAAACGCTTGGTGACAAGTCCTTTATTGAATAAATATCCGCTTTTGTTGTTTCCTTTTTGTTTGTCTCATAGTTTTCCGTTTCAAGAGTCATGGTGGTGAGCTTGCTGTCAAGAAAAGACTTATCAACATGACCCATTGAAACATATTCCACATCGTTATATTCAAACGTCTCATATTTTGCATTCATTGCATGTTCGTCCCAAGGAACTCTATATGACACTGTTGCTTCCTCGTCTGCCATCTGCTGGTCAGCCGCAGACTTTGCCTTTATATCTTTGTCCGACCTGCCTGCAAACATCATAACACCCGTCGCTGCAGCGATAACACCGCAAGCCGCCACAGCCGCCCACTTTGTCCATATGGTTTTTATCTTTATGCCGCTGCCGCTCTGTCTGCATTCTTCAATGTAATGCTCGTCAGCATTTTCCAAAGCCTTGAAAATATCCTCTCCTGTTGTTTTCATAAAAGAACTCCCTCCTTTTCAAGCAAAGCCTTTAACTTATTTCTGCTTCTGAAAAGGCTCGCCTTAACTGTGTTCAGGTTCATAGCATACTTTTTTGATATCTCTTTTATGGGCACTGCAAACCAATATCGCTGGAGAAATATATTTCTGTCTCTCTCCTGCAACTCACCAAGAAATTCGTTTATAAGCCCCTCCAGGTGTATCCCGTCGCAAAGGCTCTCGGTGGTGTCTTTGTCGGGTATGCACTCGTCAAGCTCCTCCAATACCGCCGCTATCTCGCCTTTTCCACGCTTTGCGGTCTTTGACGCACGGTATCTGTCAAATGCGATATTTCTTGTTATCCGCCCGAAAAATGCCGACAGCATTTTAGGTTTCTGCGGCGGTATCGAGTTCCACGCCCTGAGCCATGTTTCATTGACGCACTCCTCCGTGTCCTCCCTGACTCCAAGAATATTGTAGCCCACAGAATAACAGTATCCGCCGTATTTTATGTCCGATTGTGAGATAGCCTGCTGATCTCTGCTTTCATAAAGCTCAATTATCCTGCTGTCCTCCATTTTTCCGCCCCCTTACATTTAGGTAACACCTCACAAGGCTCGCCTAACTTCATTGAAAGTCCTTTCATCTATAATGACGAGATATCCGCCAAAAGGTTTTATGAAAACATAAAATAATTATAACATATGATAAAAAATTATGCAACACAAAAACGACGTCCCACATCACTATGGAAACGCCGTTTATATGAAGAATGATTTTATGACAACTCGTTAAGAAGATCCATATACAATTCATTGTAATCTGTTCTGTTATCCTTCAGGAAAGCGATAGCCGCACGAGGGTGGCGATTGAGCGCACCTGTGAGCATATAAGGCACGTCATAGCCCCACTGTGAACCCTTTGCCCTCTCCTCAGCAACGTACTTTTCAACAAATTTCAGTGTAGGAGTAAGCTTGTAGTTAGGGTTTCTCAGGAAGCTGAGCATCTGCTCCATAAAGCAGTTTCCTGCACCTCTGCCCATTCCGCTCATTGTAGCGTCCGCAAAGCTTGCGCCGTGAGAAATGCTCTCGATAGTGTTTGCAAAAGCGAGCTGCTGATTGTTGTGCATATGAACGCCCACCTTTTTGCCACTAGCCTCAGCCACCTCGCAATACTGCGCAGTAAGTCTTCTCACCTGCTCTGGGAAAAGTGAGCCGTAGCTGTCAACAAGATAAATAACGTCAACAGGGCTTTTTGCCACAAGGTCAAGAGCCTGTGCGATATCGTCCTCACGGCTCGCAGAAACAGCCATGATGTTTATAGTAGTTTCATAGCCCATGTCGTGGCAGTAGTTTATCATCTCCAGCGCACCAGGCATCTGATGAGTATATGTCGCAATTCTTATCATGTCAATAACGCTCTCGCTCTTTGGCAGAATATCTTTCTTGAAATCACATCTGCCAACGTCAGCCATAACAGAAAGCTTCAGAGGGCTGTCATTCTCGCCCACGATAGCTCTGATATCCTCCTCATCACAGAACTTCCACTTGCCGAACCCCTTGACGTCAAAAAGCTCCTTAGAAGCCTTGTAGCCGAACTCCATGTATTCAACGCCTGATTTTATATTAGTTTTATAGAGTTCTTTTACAAACTCGTCTGAAAATCCAAAATTATTTACAAGTCCTCCGTCACGGATAGTTGCGTCCAGAAGCTTTATATCAGGACGATATGACATAAGGTCACCTTTCTGATTTATCGTCTTTGCCTGATTTGCCATTGTGATTACTTCCTTTCCAAAAACAGACCCTTACCATGTCTGTGTAAGATTTATCACTTTAAAGATTTTATGCTTTTAAGCTTTTATGTATTAAAGTATAGCACTATTTTTCTTACCTGTCAATAGCACCAAAGCCCTTTAAACACATTTTTTACATTTTAATAATATTTCTCGTCATTTTACACCCAACTTTTATATACTTCTCCCTATGAAGCTTCTGCCCATTTGTAAAATTCGCCGAAAAATCATCATACGACTTGACAAAATACCCCCCTCCGAGCCACGCTCCAAGGGGGTTTTATCTTTCTGTTCTCTATTAATCCATGACCGCATTGGCAAGCATAAGCTTGATACGGTTCTCCTGATTGACCTTTGTCGCACCTGGGTCATAGTCGATAGCGACTATATTTGCGTCCGGATAAGCCTGCTTGATAGTTCTTGACATACCCTTTGCAACAATGTGGTTAGGCAGACAGCCGAACGGCTGAGTGCAGATTATGTTCTTTGTGCCTGTTTCTGCAAGAGCCGCCATTTCAGCAGTGATGAGCCAGCCCTCGCCCATTTTTACGCCCTGACTAATATACTTATCAGCACACTTTCTAAGGTGTTCAAAATCATGAGGCGGCTGGAAAATGCCCTGTTCGTTGATGACCTTTATCTGCTGCTTCTGGAACTTGTAAAGCACATCATAACCAATGCCGTACATAAGAGTGCGGCTGGTTTTCTTGTCATAAAGCTTTTCGTCGTTGATAGCGTCAGACGCACAGTAAAGCACGAAGTCCAACAATCCAGGCACGTTAGGCTCACAGCCCTCAGACAGCAGGAAGTCGTTAAGGTGATTGTTCGCAAGGGGTGAATACTTAACGTATATCTCTCCCACAATACCTACCTTAGGCTTCTTCTCCTTTGTCCTTGGAAGCGCCGCAAAGTCTTTGAGCATAGCATTGTAAATGCTCTTTGTGTGCATATATCTGCTTGGGGTAGCAAACAGCTTTCCAAGCCTGTGCTGCCACCTTGCCAAAAGCTCGTCCGTAGAATTTTTCTCTATCTCGTAAGGCTTGCACTGATTGTACAAAAGCATGAGCATATCACCGTAAAGCACAGCATAAATAAGCTTCATTGCAATGGCAGGGGTGATATCTATGGAAGCGTCCTTTTCAAGTCCGCTGAAATTCAGCGACAGAACAGGCACTTCAGGGAACTGCGTTGACAGCGCCTTTCTTATAAGGTGGATATAGTTTGAAGCACGACAGCCGCCGCCCGTCTGTGACATAAGCAGAGCCGTGTGTTCAAGGTCATACTTGCCGCTTTTGAGAGCGTCCATAAACTGTCCGATAACAAGAAGTGCAGGATAGCAAGCGTCATTATGTGTGTTTTTAAGTCCCTCGTCTATAACGTTTCGTGAGCAGTTTTGCAAAAGCTCCATGTTATAGCCGTATTTTTTGTATATTGCCATGATAAGCTTGAAGTGTATAGGAAGCATATCAGGTATAAGTATAGTGTATTCCTCACGTCTTGACTTGTCAAAATAAGACCTTTTTACTCTGTCCGAGCCTGCGTGTTTTATCTCTTTTTCAGCCATTACATTGCCTCCTTGTCCATTTTCTTCTCAGCATTTGCGCTGGCTTCTTTTTCCTCCAGTGCCGCCGCCAAAGACCTGAGTCTTATCTTAGCCGCACCGAGATTCGTTATCTCGTCTATCTTTAGCTGAGTGTAAAGCTTGCCCTTTTCTTCAAGTATAGCTCTTACCTCGTCTGTTGTAACAGCGTCGATACCACAGCCGAAGGATACCAGCTGAACGAGCTGCATATCATCATTCTCGCATACATACTCTGCCGCTCTGTAAAGCCTTGAGTGATAAGTCCACTGATTAAGTACGTCAAGTGGAGGTGTATCCACCTTCATTGCCACGCTGTCCTCAGTAATAACAGCAAAACCAAGAGAAGCGATAAGCTTGTGTATGCCGTGGTTTATCTCAGGGTCGATGTGGTAAGGTCTGCCTGCCAGAACGATTATTTTCTGACCCTTCGCCCTTGCCTCAGCGATTATCTCCTGCGCCTTAGCCTCGATATCCCTATGGTATCTCACCTGCTCAGAATAAGCCTTGTTAAGCACTCCAAGCACCTGCTTTGCAGTGATGTTATACTTTGAAAGCGCCCTTGCCATTGCCTTTGCAACGTGCTTTTTGATGTTTATGTCAAGATAAGGCATGATGAAATTATCATCATTCAGCTTGTCATTGTTAGCCTTTAAAAGCTCTGGATAATAAGCAACGACAGGACAGTTATAGTGATTGTCCGACTGACCCTCGTCAGCATTGTAGCTCATGCAAGGATAGAATATAAAGTCCACACCCTTGTCAAGGAGGCTCTCTATATGACCGTGACAAAGCTTTGCAGGATAACATACCGTATCAGACGGAATAGTTTGCTGACCTTTGTAATATGTATCTCTCGTTGACTCCTCAGACAGCACCACCTCAAAGCCAAGGCTCGTGAGCAGTGTTGAGAAAAACGGCATAAGGTCATAATAAGACAGCGCAAGTGGCAGACCTACCTTTGCAATAGGCTTTGCAGGCTTGTTGTCAGCATAAGAGAGTATCTTGTTATACTTATACTCTATCATGTTTTCCGTTCTGTCGGTTATCTTTATGCCTGCACCCTTTTCACAGCGGTTTCCGGAAGTAAATCTTCTGCCGTCATTAAATCTTATTATAGTAAGGTTACAGTGCGCACCACAGCCACCGCACTGAACGGCTCTTGAATTGTAAGCAAATTCTTCAAGCTGAGCCTTTGTAAGAACGCCTGACTTGCCGTCCCTGCCCTGAGATTTTTCTTTTGCGAAAAGCGCACAGCCGAACGCACCCATAAGTCCCGCAATGGCAGGTCTTATAACGTTTCTGCCAAGTTCCATTTCAAATGACCTGAGCACAGCGTCGTTAAGGAACGTTCCGCCCTGAACGACTATATTCTTGCCAAGCTCGTCAATAGACTTGGCTCTTATTACCTTGTAAACTGCGTTCTTGATGATAGACGAAGAAAGTCCTGCAGAGATATCCTCAACGGAAGCTCCGTCCTTTTGCGCCTGCTTTACAGATGAGTTCATGAACACTGTACATCTTGAGCCAAGCTCCACAGGTGCTTTTGCAAACAGACCGAGCCTTGCAAACTCTGCAATGTCATATCCCATTGCACCTGCAAAAGTCTGAATGAACGAGCCACAGCCTGATGAACAAGCCTCGTTGAGCATAATGCTGTCGATAGCGTTGTTTTTTATCTTGAAGCACTTTATATCCTGTCCGCCGATGTCGATGATAAAATCAACGTCAGGGCAGAAATAAGCCGCCGCCTTATAGTGCGCAACAGTTTCAACTATACCATAGTCAACGCCCAGACCTGCCTTTATAAGATCCTCACCATAGCCTGTTACCGCAGAAGCCTTTATGTTAAGCTCAGGGGTAGCAAGGCTGTAGATCTCCTCAAGCTTTGAAGCGATTATATCCAGCGGCTGACCCTTGTTTGAGCAGTAGTGCTGATAAAGAAGCTTTCCGTCAGGTGTGATAAGCACAAGCTTTGTGGTTGTCGAGCCTGCGTCTATGCCAAGATAAGCGTCGCCCCTGTAAGTTCTGATGTCTTCATATTTAAGATCAGACTTCTTGTGTCTTTCCACGAAAGCATTATATTCCTCACGGCTTGCAAACAGTGGCTTGCCTACCACGATATTGTCAGTAGCCTTTGCGTTCACTATCTTGTCAAGGGCTTCGTCTATAGTCATTTCCTCCGCCAGCGTGTCAGCATGAAGTGCCGCACCGAAAGCCATATAGCATGAAGAATTTTCAGGAAGAATAGCGTGTTCCTCGTCAAGGTTCAAAGTAGTTCTGAATGCCTTTCTCAGTGCACTGAGATATGTAAGCGGACCGCCAAGGAAAAGCACCTGACCGCCGATCTTTCTGCCCTGTGCCAGACCCGAAACTGTCTGGTCAACAACAGCCTGAAAGATAGACGCAGATATGTCCTCTTTTCTTGCGCCCTGATTAAGAAGAGGCTGAATATCAGACTTTGCGAAAACACCACATCTTGAAGCGATAGGATAAGTCTTTTCTGCCTTAAGAGCAAGGTCGTTCATCTCGTCAGGGGTAACGCCCAAAAGTCCTGCCATCTGGTCGATAAAAGCACCTGTGCCACCTGCGCAAGAGCCGTTCATACGCTGTTCAACGCCCCCTGTGAGGAAGATTATCTTAGCGTCCTCACCGCCAAGCTCAACCACAACGTCAGCCTTTGGATACTTCTTGTTTACAGCGATAAAAGCAGAAAAGACCTCCTGCACGAAAGAGATCCCACTTGCCTCAGCGATGCCAAGACCTGCCGAGCCTGTTATTGCTATCTTGAACTTGTCATCAGGATAAAGCTCTCTGATAGTGCGAAGCTGCTCAGCCACCGTTTCCCTTACCTTTGAAAAGTGTCTTTCATATTTGTTATAAATAAACTCGCCCTCGTCAAGAATTACCGTCTTGACCGTGGTCGAACCTACGTCTATGCCTAAATCATAAATCTTGCCCATAGTAAAAACCTCACTGATTCTCGTTTATACACTCTTAGTTATTATATCACACTTTTTCGCAAATTACAAGCTTTTTATATTAACAAATATGTATCTGAAAACTACCTATAAAGCTAAAACGGGCGAACACTGTTCGCCCCTACAATGCAACTATTACAATGTATGGCAAAATGCGTTCGCCCGTAAATATTCATTTTTTATCTATGCTTATTCCTGCTCTAAAAGGCAATCAGTAAGATTAAGGTCATAAAGATTGTTGTAGGTAGGCTGCTGAACAGGCTCACCTGCAAGTCTGTAGAACTGCTCTGAGCCGTACTTCTTGATGAAGTTTGTGGTGTGGCAATTTATTTTCAGCTCCTCGATAAACTTCTTCATAACATTGCTGTCAGCGCCATAAGCATTCTCAAGAAAGTCAAAAGCGTATTTCAGACCATTCATAGACTGCTGTGTAACGTTGTTTGCGCCATGGAGCAGATTGTTGAAGGAGTTCTGCAAAATAACAGTACAGCGGTTTTTGTTATCTCTTCCCTCGTTGGTACACTTATCAAGATAAGCTTCCAGATTGTGGAGTATCCAGTGCTGGATCTTCTTGTTAGACGGCGAGATGTTTCTTGCTCTTACCGCCTTGTCAAGGCTCTTGTTGCAGTCCATGATGTGTTCACTGATTATCTGACGGCATGAAAGGCCATTGTTTATCTTCACAAGGATATCTTCCATTCTTGGGTGGATAAGTCTTATCATCTTCTCCATTTGGATACAGCTTCTCATTGTGTATGTGATGCCGTCCATAAGCAGATTCATAAGAGCCACAGCTTCCTCAGTGCCTGCCGCTCTTGCGTCAGCAATGTTCTGAGCAGTTATGCCGCCCTCGAGGATAGCGTCAACGTCATATTTCTCACGATAGTAGTTGAATCTGTCATAATATTCCGCAAAGCCCTTTGAGAACTCTGGGTTCTGTACATACTGAGCAGCCAGAGCGTGGTCAACAAGGATACCGCTCTCCTCATAAAGCTGCATCATTTCAGAAAGGTCCTCCCAGCCACGGGCAGTAACAAAGCGGTAGTTGTTCTTATCGCTTGCGTCTACCATATAATAATGGTCAGGGTGAAGCTCAAGATATGATATGATAGCTGGGTGAACGCCTGCATAGTAAGCATATTCTTTCCAAACGTCGAAATCAGGCTGACACTCGACCCTCTTAACACGGTCGAGAGTAACGATATCGAACTCAGAAACAGACTTGTTGAACTCAGGCGGGTTACCTGCTGTAACAACTACCCAACCTGCCGGAACCTGATGAAGTCCGAAAACCTTATACTGCAAAAACTGGAGCATTGCAGGAGCAAGGGACTCGGAAACGCAGTTGATCTCATCGAGGAAGAGAATACCCTCTTTGATGCCAGTGGCTTCGATAGTGTCATAAAGAGTAGCCACGATCTCACTCATCGTGTACTCGGATATCTGCACGTCAGCACCGGTGTAGTTTCTATGTACAATAACAGGCAGACCGAGGGCAGACTCTCTTGTGTGGTGGGACATCGAGTAGGTAACAAGGTTTACGCCAGTTTCCTGAGCTATCTGCTCCATGATAGCGGTCTTACCGATACCAGGTGCGCCAAGCAGGAACACAGGTCTCTGATGTTCTATGCTAATTCGGTAATCGCCAAATTCGTCTTTAATGAGATAGGCTTGTATTGCATTAAGTATCTGTTGTTTTGCTTCTTTAATATTCATAAACATTTCTCCTCAGTGCAGTCTGAAGCTGTGAACAAAAAGCACTGCACAATTAAATAATCTTACCATTTTATTATAGACTATCTCCAAATTAAAGTCAATAGTCATCACAAGTTTTGTCAGCTTACACAAACAATTGAAAATATTTTAGTTATTCTGTATCAAAGTCATAAAATTTAACTGTTAAAATATTGATATCAGAACAGAATTTTCAACAGACTTTTAAGTTTTTTCAAACGTTTTCGCCCATATCCAGCCGACCTCATAACCTCACTGCTCACTTGGTTTTGACATCTCCCAAACAATGTGCTATAATAATAAGGTATAAAATTTTTCTCTCGGAGGTCTGATCTATGCTTTATGAAATAAAAAATGATAAACTCTCTATCTCAGCCGACACTTTCGGTGCTGAGCTTCATTCTATCAAACTGGACAGCAAAGAATATCTCTGGCAATGCGGTGACGCTTGGAAACGCTACGCTCCTATCCTCTTCCCGTTCATATGCTCCCCTAAAGACCGCACCTACAAGGCAGGCGGTCAGGAATATCACATGGCTGCAAACCATGGTTTCGCTCGTGACAGCGAATTTACATACGCTGGAAGCACCAAAAATTCCGTAAGCTTTCTTCTAAAAGATAATGACGTGACACTTGCTCAATACCCATATCACTTCGAGCTTGAAGTCACCTACTCCATAAAAGGTTCAAAAGTCACCGTCACAAACACAGTAAAAAACACTGATGAAAAGGCTATGTACTTCTATCTCGGCGGTCACCCTGCTTTTATCTGCGATATCCAAGGTGGCAAATGCACAGTTGAGTACGAGAAAAACGAGCATATCGTTCAGCCTATCCCAAACGGCGAGAGGACTATCCTTGACGGTGAAAAGACTATCACTCTCACAAGAGAGCTTTTCGACTATGACGTTATCATGAAAGACCACCCTGCTTCAAAGGCTGTCACCCTGAAAAAGTCTGACGGCGATTTCGTAAAGCTTTCATTCCCACATTCTGACTGCATTGCAGTATGGACTTCCACAGGCAACCCTGACGCTCAGTTTATCTGCCTTGAGCCTTGGACTAGCGTGCCTGTTTACGAGGACGACGCTTTTGAGGATATCGAAAACAAGCCTCACGCTATCAAGCTTGCACCTGAAGCTGTTTACACCTACAGCTACACCGTGGAGGTGGGCTGATGAGAGCGGTAATACAGAGGGTCACAAGTGCAAAAGTTGAGGTCGAGGGCAAGGTCACAGGCGAGATAGGAAAGGGCTTTCTGATACTTTTCGGAGTAGGTCAGGAGGACACTGAGGCTGACTGCGACAAGCTTGCCGACAAGATATCAAAGCTTCGCATTTTCGCTGACGAAAATGACAAGACAAATCTTTCTATAAATGATGTTGGCGGAGATATTCTTTGCGTTTCACAGTTCACCCTTTATGCAGATTGTCACCACGGCAACCGCCCGTCATTTATCTATGCAGGCAAGCCTGATGAAGCCAACAGACTTTATGAATACTTCTGCAAGGTCTGCGGTGAGAAAATTTCAGGCAAGGTAGAAAAGGGCGTTTTCGGTGCAGACATGAAAGTTTCACTGCTCAATGACGGTCCTTTTACTATCATTCTTGAATGCAGAAACGGAGAGATAATTCCATGAACATACAGATATTCGGCAAGTCAAAATCCTTTGACACCAAAAAGGCCGAGCGTTATTTCAAAGAGTGTGGAATAAAGTTCCAATCTGTTGACCTGCCTACAAAGGGGCTTAGCAAGGGCGAGCTTAACTCAGTGCTTGCGGCTGTGGGCGATATTGACAAGCTTATCGACCCAAAGGCAAAGGGAGAGCAGGCAATGCTCATAAAATATCTTGGAAGCACCGAGGAAAAGATAGAAAAGCTTCTTGACTATCCCGAGCTTTTTGCCGCACCTATCGTAAGAAACGGCAAGAAAGCCACAGTAGGCTTCTGCCCCGAGGTGTGGAAAAGCTGGGAATAGCCCTAGATGAAAATACTGTGAAAATTGCCGATATTCGTTGAAAGAAGCTTGAAAGTGTGGTATAATACCATATGGGAAAGTATTTTCAGAAAGAGATGTTTTAAATGGTAATTGATTTTCACGTTCATGCCTTTAATCCAAAGGTAGCGGAAAAGGCTGTTGAAAAGCTTCAGGCTTGCAGTGGAATAACTCCTTTCACAAGAGGCACTGCAGAGGAAACCATACAGCGTTTTGACGAATGGGGCATTGACAAGGGCGTGCTGTTATCAGTGGCAACAAAACCTACTCAGCAGAGAGTTATAAACGATTGGTGTGCCCAACAGGACGGCGGAAGATTTATAAGCTTCGGTGGAATACACCCTGACGCTGAGGACTATGAGCAGGAGATAGCCCACATAAAGGAGCTTGGACTTCACGGCATAAAGCTTCACCCTGACTATCAGGGCTTTATGATAGATGATGAGCGCATGGACAAGATATATGACGCCATTGAAAGAGCCGACCTGCCTGTTATATTCCATTCTGGCTATGACTGCGTTTCCCCTGACCTTATCCACTCCACACCTGAGAGGGCGCTGAACATGATAAAAAAGCACCCTAAGCTCAAGGTCATTCTTGCACATCTTGGTGCAAACATGATGTGGGAGCAAGTGCGTGACGTTTTGGCAGGAGTTGACGGTGAAGTTTATTTTGACACCGCTTTCACAAGTATGTGTCCTGACGAGCTTATGCAGGCTATCGTTGAAAAGCATGGGGCTGACAGGATACTTTTTGCAAGCGACTGCCCTTGGGACAGTTCCTACCTTATAAAAGAAAAGATACTGCGCTTGAACATTTCCGAGGATAACAAAGATAAAATTCTCGGTGGCAACGCAGAAAGACTTCTTGACTTAAAATAAAATTGTGTAAATTCTGAAAAGAGGATATAAAAAAATGAGATCAAAACTGCTTGCGGCTGTGCTGGCTTGTTCTGCGGTTTTCGGGCTTGCGTCATGTGGGGCAATGCTTCCAGAAAGCTCCTCCGAAACGGAGACCACCACGGGTACTGCCGCCCAGAGAGTTATAGAGACCACAAAGACCGCCACAATGGGCGACGATTATGATGAGGACGATGAGGATTACGAGGGCTACACCACCACCACTTCTGTGACGGCAGGCACACTTGAAAATCCCGACGTAAGCATTGACGATGGCTACGACCCTGACATAATCGCAACGGCAACAAAGAGGACGACCACCACCACAACCACAACATCTGCCGAAACAAAGGCGACTAAAAAAACCACCACCACAAAGTTCAAAAAGGACGCACTTTTCCCTTTGGGTGATGATGTGAAATACCCTGATTCTATCCCATTTCTTGTAAAGTCAGACATCTCTTACCTTAATCTCAGATACGGTCCGTCAAAGAAATATGACGTGATAGAAAAGATACCTGACGGAAAGACCATAAACGGCTACGGCGAGAGAACAGACGGTGACGGAAACATATGGGTATATGTAAAATATAACAATAAAAGCGGCTGGGTAATGAAAGAGCTTCTCAGCGGCACTGAATAAACGGAGGACAAATAATGGACAGCTTCAAGGAACAGATAGTTCGCAAGATTCCCACAAAGAACGATAAGATACAGAAAATTTTCATCATGATAGCAAGCGTGGCACTTGCCGCACTGTGCTTTATCTTCCCTTTCGGCACGCAGTTTTCTGTAATAGGCATTTTTCTTGCCGCCGCCGCACTTTATGGCGGTTATTATCTTACAACAAAACTCGATGTGGAGTATGAATACATTTTCACAAACGGAGAAATAGACGTTGACAAGATAACGGCTCAGCGTTCAAGAAAACGCCTTATCACATTCCGTTGCGGCAGTGCGACAGATTTCGGCATTGCTGACGAGAATTTCTCTGTACCTGAGGGCGCAACACAGGTCCTTGCCTGCGCTTGTGACGATAGCCTTACAGACTACTACATAACATTCAACCACAAAAATCTCGGGCTTACAACTGTTATTTTCACACCAGATGACGATATGCTGGAGCTTATGAAGCCTGCGCTTCCGAGAACACTGAGGAAATAAAAATGAAAATATTTGTCGGAACTGATCTTATTGAGATCGAACGCATAAAAAAAAGCTGTCAGAGCCGACGTTTCTGTGAAAGGGTTTACTCCGAAAAGGAGCTGACCCTTTTTTCGCAGAAGAAAAACCCATACGAATCCATGGCGGCGAATTGGGCGGCTAAGGAAAGCTTCGCAAAGGCTTTAGGCACGGGGGTTGAGGGCTTCGCCTTAAACGAGGTGTCATGCTTGCGTGACGAGTTTGGCTGTCCTTATCTGGAGCTTACGGGGAATGCGCTTTTGGCGGCTGAAAATAGGAGGCTGACCTTTGCGGTGTCACTTTCCCACATCAAGGATATCGCTTCGGCAGTGGTGATAGCTTATGAAAAGGAGGATAAAAATGGATAGGATATTAACAGTGGAGCAAATGACATTTTGCGAGCATGAGGCTGAAAAATATGGCGTGAGCCTTGCTCAGCTCATGGACAATGCGGCGGCACAGCTTACGGAGGTCATTGCCAGCAACTCGTCTGCATCCTCAAAGATAGTGCTTCTTATTGGCAAGGGAAACAATGGCGGTGACGGACTTGTGGCGGCAAATTTACTTGCAGAACAAGGCCTCAAGCCTGCGGTGGTCCTATGCTGCGGTGAGCCTGACACTGACCTTTCCTCGGCAGCGTATGCTAGGCTTGATAAGAGCGTAGAGGTGCTGAAAGCTGAAAATGCGCTGGATTTTATCGAGGGTGCAGACGTGCTTGTGGACTGCATTTTCGGAACGGGTTTTCACGGAAGCTTGCGTGAAAATATCCTGCCAGTGTTCAGAGCTTGTGAAAAATGTGAAGGCATGAAGATAGCCTGTGACCTGCCGTCGGGAGTCAACGCACGGAATGGTCAGGCTGACAAGTTGTCGTTCAAGGCTGACGTGACAGTGACCTTTCATCGTGGCAAGCTGGGTCTTTATTTACAGCCTGCGGTGGACTTTTGCGGTGAAATTCTGGTAAAAGATATCGGTATTGACGAGCGTTGCGAGAATACCCTATACCCTGTTATAACGCCTTTTGACGTGGTAAAAGCAAGGGCTTCACTGCCTTTTAGACCTGCTGACGGACACAAGGGCACGTTCGGCAAGGTGGTGAGCGTGGCAGGCTCGGAGAGCTATATAGGTGCGGCAGGGCTTTCAGCAATGGCGGCAATGCGGACAGGCGTGGGGCTTTTTGAGCTTTGCACTGCAAAAAGCGTAGTCAACTCCCTGTCGGCTGGTATGTATGAATGTACATACTCGGCAATGAAAACCGACAAGGACGGCTTTATGGTGGCTGAAAATGCGGAGGCGATACTGAAAAAGTGTGAAAAGGCAAGCTGTTTGCTGATAGGCTGTGGGCTTGGTCACACGGCTCAGACAGAGAAGCTTGTGGCGGAGCTTATTGAAAATGCGGAGATACCCATAGTTTTGGACGCTGACGGAATAAATTCACTTTGTCCGAATATAGATGTACTGTTGAAGAAGAAAAGTACAGTTATCCTCACCCCTCACCCTGCGGAGCTTGCAAGGCTTTGTGGCGTGACGATGGGCGAGGTCATGTCGGACAAACTTGGATCTGCATATAGGCTGTCAGAAAAATATGGTGTGACAGTGCTTGCGAAGTCGGCTGACACCTTTGCTGTGGACGGTGGAAAAGTTTATCTTTGCACCGAAGGCACAACTGCGCTTGCAAAGGGTGGCTCAGGGGATATGCTTGCAGGCATTGTTTCCTCCTATGTGGCTCAGGGGTGCAACGCTCTTGATGCGGCGGCACTTGGGTCGTTCACACTTGGCTCGACGGCTCTACTTGCAGGATACAAAAGATCTGAGCGTGGAATCATTGCAAGAGATGTTATTGACGCTTTGCCACGATTTTTGTATGACCTTGAAAACGCCGACTAGGCTGTACTAAAAACAAAGACCTTCTTCTTATGAAGAGGGTCTTTTTTAATGGAGGGCAAAATGAAAAGAACAAAGGCATTTTTTCTCACGATTTTGGCGGTAATGGGCTTATGCTCATGCGGTGAAAGCACCGAAGTCAAACCCGTAAAGCTGGCAGAGGACTACAAGACCCCGGCTGAGTTCACCATTGACGGCACGGAATACGTCGCAAGCTTCACCCGTGAGGGCGCAGATATGTGGGAGTGTGAGATAACCGCGCCAGAAACTGTCAGCGGTATGGTGATAACCTGCTCAGGAGAAAGCGCACGACTTGAATACAAGGGTTTGACCTACGAAACTGACCGAGGGAACATACCCGAAAGCTCCGCTGTCACAATGACTGCCGCTGTGCTTGACAAGCTTATTTCGCAGAAAGGCGTGACGTATCTCAAAAATGACAAGGGAGATATCACCGCCACGGGTCAGATAAAAGGACAGGATTTTTCGGCTAAAATCAAAGGCGGAAAGGTAAAAAGCTTGGAGATATCAGGGGAGATAAGCGTAAAATTCACATAAAAAAAGGTGCAGAGAAAATCTGCACCTTTCTTATGTATGGAAATGAATTATTTACCAAACTTTGCACAAGCGATAACGTTACCATCCTCGTCCTCAAATCTGAGGTCAGCAATGTAGAAATCAGCCTGGTTTGGAATGCCCCATCTCATAAGTGAAACATACTGTGGTTCAGTTGAGTTTACAAATGTAGCTCCGTCCTTGATACCAGGTCTCATTGTAAGCTCATAGGAACCCCACTCAGAAGTCCACTCAGCCTCGCCGAAGTCATAGAGGTCGTTCCAACTGTTTTCACCTTCACCTGTTGTAGGCTGTGTAACGAATGCACCCATGAAGTTACCAGGAACGAGTGATTTTGTGCCGTCGTCACCAGTGAACTCGCCAACTGCCTTTGTAACTACGTCAGCCTTGATAGTGAAGATCTTCTCAAGATCAGCCTCGTGACCCTCAAAGAGCTTCTCCATGTGGAACTTGATCTTAGGGATCTTGTAGTTGCCCTGATCGTCCTGATCGAGAGTCTCGACCTTGAGCATTGGAACGCCTGCAAGCTCCTCAACAGAGAGATTTACATGAGACTCATCGTTCTCGTAATCCTTCTCAGCGAAAGGTTCAACGATAGAAGCAACGTCCATATCCTTCTTGAAATATACAGAAGCCTCCTCATAGTTCTTCAGAGTAGCTGGCATTTCAGAAATATCCTTTGCAGCCTCGCCCTCAGACTCTGTGCCGGAAGCGGCTGTTGAATCAGCTGTTGACTCAGGAGCGGCTGTTGTTGTAGTAGCCTCTGTTGTTGTAGCAGCTGTAGTTGTTGTTGTAGTAGTTTTTGCCTCAGCCTTTGATGAAGAATCATCAGAGCTGCCGCAAGAAGCGAACATAGCACTTGTAAGTGTAAGTGCAAGAGCGCAAGCTAAAAACTTTTTCATTTTAATAACCTCCGTTTAATTGTCATGCTATAAACATAGCCTGACCTATATTTACCTTTGTATTATAACACAACTGTCACATATTTTCAATATACTATTTGCACAATTTAAGCACATGATTTCATATGTTTTGCACAGAAATCGTTTACAAATTAGTGCAGGTTACACAAACGAACAAAAAAAACAGAGCTTCCCGAATGACAGAAAGCTCTGTATAAATTCACTTATTCAAGTGTGTTATCTGTGAGAGATTACTTTCTCTTAGAAATAACGATAGCTGCACCAGCAAGTGCTACGCCAGCGAGTGCAAGACCAGCTGTTGCGCCTGTAGCTGCTACGTTGTCAGAAGCTGCTGCTGAAGAAGTAGCTGTTGTTGTTGTGCCAGACTTTGAAGATGTAGCTGCTGTTGAAGTAGCTGCTGCAGAAGACTTGTCGTCCTTCTTAGAATCGTCCTTCTTAGAATCTGTGCCTGAAGGTGTTGAATCAGCTCCAGAGCTTGACTCCTCAGCTACTGGCTTCTTCTGAACTTCCTTCTTGTCCTTGTTAGAACCAGCCTCGAAGAGAACGTTGCCGTCAGCGCCAAGAACCTTCATACCTACAACGTCGATACCCTTAAGGTCTGCTGCCCAGTTGTTGATACCAACTGCTGCGTAATTATCAGCATCGCCGTCTGTTGTTGCGAAAACAGGAGCGTCGCCGAGGTATTCAAGAACGTATGTGCCTTCCTCTTCTGTTGTGTAGCAGAGAGTATCCTTTGGCTTATCGTCCTCAACCCATGAGCCGCCAGCCCAGTCCTTAGCGTTCCAGCCACCAGACTTTGAGTTGAAGTTGATTGATCCGCCACCGCCGATCGTGTTCCAATCGTTGTTATCAACCTTGATTGTGAATGAAGCACCGTAAACAGTTCCAAGGTCAGCAATAGCATCCTTGTTAGGCATATCTTCGTCCTTACCATTGAAGTATACAGCGAAGAGGTCATCCTGAGTCTGTCTAGCGATTTTAAGAAGGTCATCGCTTACGTTGAGCTTTGTGCCTGCTGCGGATGCTGGGATCATTGCCATAGAAGCTACGATAGCTGCTGCTGACATACCAGCGAGAATCTTAGAAATTTTCATCGTTAATCTCCTCCATATGAATATAGTTTTATGAATTGTCATTCAATTCTAGTCTTATTATAGCAGACTTTCTCCCTAAAATCAAGGGGTTTTCACTTTTTTTATTCCAAAAAGTGTTGAAATTTCTAACAATATTGTCACACTTCTTTTGTGCATTAATCACAGAAAACGTTATCATCTCTTATATTTTACAACAATTTCCCGTCCTATCTGTCATTGAATCTCTGCAAGAACTGCTTTGTTCTTTCATTCTGGGTCTGACCGAAAACTTCCTCCGGAGTACCCTCCTCCACGATATAGCCGTCGTCCATAAAGATAACATGATTTGCCACATCACGGGCGAATGCCATTTCATGGGTGACGATGACCATGGTCATTTTCTCTTTAGCAAGCTCTTTTATTACCTTTAATATCTCCCCCGTCAGCTCAGGGTCAAGTGCGGAGGTCGGCTCGTCAAAGAAAAGTATCTGCGGTTTCAAAGCCAATGCTCTTGCGATAGAAACTCGCTGCTGCTGACCGCCTGAAAGCTCGCAGGGATAAGACTTGCCTTTGGTTTCGAGTCCCATTTTTTTCAGAAGCTCCTCACAGTTGGCTTTTGCTTCCGCTTTTGGCTGTTTAAGGACATGGAGAGGTGCTTCCATTATATTCTGATTTACAGAAAAGTGCGGAAAAAGGTTGAAATTCTGGAACACAAGACCTATTTTCAGGCGGATATCCCTGAGGGTCTTAGAGGGTGCATACACTGCCTTGCCATTTTCTGTATGGAACATATTCACGCCGTCAACGTTTATCTCTCCGCCGTCTGCTTTTTCAAGCTGGTTTATACAGCGCAGAAGCGTTGATTTACCGCTTCCTGACGGACCTATTATTGCGACTACCTCGCCCACCTCAACGTTAAAAGAAATATCTTTGAGCACCCTAAGGCTGTCAAAGCTTTTAGAAATATTTTTCACTTCAAGAATAGCCATATGAGTTCTCCTTATTTATAATAATCGAATTTCTTTTCGATAACGGCAAACGCCACCGTCACGATAGCGTTGAGTACGAAATAGAATGCGCCTGCGATAAAAAGCGGTGTTATTGAGCTATACAGGTTCATCTGCTGTTTTGCCTTCATTGTTATCTCAGCGAATGCGATAACGTTTGCGAGAGAGGTATCCTTTACAAGGACGATAACCTCATTCGATGTGGCAGGAATAACACGCTTTGTGACCTGCGGCAGGATTATTCTAAAAAATGTCTGCATTTTCGTCATGCCGAGCATTGAAGCCGCTTCGTACTGTCCCTTTGGGATAGCCTCGATACCGCCTCTGAATATCTCTGCGAAATACGCCGCATAGTTAAGGACAAAAGCCGTAACAAGGGCGATAAACATATAGTTCTCGTTGTTTTTTATATTGGTGAGCACGTCATAGATACCGCCTGTTTTGCCCTGCTTTGCAGCACTTGCGATAATAAGCGGTACTGCATAGTAGATAGCGATTATCTGAAGCATGAGCGGTGTGCCACGCATGACAAGTATATAGAGATTTGTCAGCCACGAGATAGGCTTGAAGCGGCATTTTTTCAGCATTGTCACAAGCACTCCCACAGGTATTGAAAGCACGATGGTCCATGCGAAAAGCTTCAGTGTATTAGGCAGGAACTCCAGCAGGATCTCCGTGACCTTTTTTACTTCCTCAAAAGTCATAAATATTCATTCCTTAACAAAATATTACGATAACACGTCACCGTATCAGCGTATTAATACATTATACTACATATTTTGCGACTTGTCAAACAATTTAGTGAGGGATGAGGTTGAATGAGGAGTGAGGAGTGAGGAATGAAGGTATCGCCTGCGGCGATGATTTTTTTTATTGCGAACTGCGTTCGCACAATTAACTCACCAACGTTCTTATTAACTTACCTCTTGGAGTATCTCAAACCACAGCTATGCTAATTCCTCATTCCTAATTTCTAATTCCTCATTTGTCATTCCTCACTCCTCATTCCTCATTAGAGCGTTCCGCTCAGTTTTCTTCGTTCTTTAAAGCCAAAACCGCTTCACGGACTTTCGCCATAAGTTCCTCAGGGCTTTCCCCGTTTGGATATATCGGCTCGCCGTACACTACTTTGACCTTATATTTGCTCAGCCTTTTCCAGTTGAAAAGCCTTGGGAGCTTTCTGTCTGGCGGGAATATCTCGTGTCCGCCTTTGATGTAGGCTGGTACTATAGGTACATTGGCTTCGATAGCAAGGACGGCTGCACCGCTTTTGAACTTGCCCATTTCACCAGTTTTGCTTCTTGTACCCTCCGGGTGAACTAGCACACCCCATTTCTGTCCGAGCTTTTTACGCAGAGCCGCCATTGTTTCGTCTACTCTGCCGCCCCTGTCAACAGGCACCATACCGCCTATTCTTACTATAAGTCGGCTGGCTAAACTGCCGTTGAAAAGCTCTTTTTTCGCCATACAGCAGAATTTTGCAAAACGCTCGTATCTGAAATTCAGGGTGAGGAAGATAAAATCGAAGTTTGAAACGTGGTTGGCACAGATTATATAACCGTCCTTATCAGGTAGATTTTCCTCGTTGGTTACCTTGACTTCATAGAACGCTGTCACAAGATTTCTGTAAAAGCGGTAAATACGATAGTCTATCTTTTTCTTGTCCAGAGGATAGAGCATTGATTTCACTGTTTGCGGCTTTATGCGGTTTGGGTTTTGAACGAGGGCGATAAGCTTGCCCACTGTCATGTTCTTATCCATACAGCCGTCAACACGCACGCCGCTGAACTCCTCTATCTCCAATGCAAGCTCGATAGCTGAGAGGGAGTCTATGGTGAACTCCTGCAAAAATTTTGTACTGAGCTTGACTTCATTCGGCTGAACGTGTGCTATTTTTGCCACGGCGTTTCTCACCATTGACGGGATATCCGACGGGTCTATACTATTTTTCGCCTGCTTTGTAAGGCTGTCAAGGTCATCCTCCATGACCATTTTCTTCAGCAGATAACGCTTTGGCTTGCCGATAGCTGTTCTTGGTATAGAATCCACAAAATGTATGCCGCTTAGTTTCATTGCCTGACCTGCGGAGGAGCTTATTTCTTTTAGCTTTTCTTCCGTCTGCTCACGCTTATCTTCAGCACAGACCACAAAGGCGTGTACCTCATCATAGCTTCCCTCTTTCGCAGGCACTCCGCAGACCACAAGCTCGTCAACGCTCTCGATGCCCCTATAGACCTGTTCGATATCGTCAGGGGCGGCTTTTTTGCCTGTGGATAGGACGATATTTTCTTTACATCTGCCGAGAATGACGATATTTTTATGCTTATCGAACTTTGCAAGGTCGCCTGACTTGAACCAGCCGTCAGGATTGAAAGCTTCATCTGTGGACTTTTTGTCGCCATAGTAGCCTATCATCATATAAGGTGACTTTATGAGAAGCTCACCGCTGCGATCTATCTTCACTTTTATATCAGGATATGGCTTGCCGCAGGTGTCAGCATAGACGTGCTTGCCATATGTGCCGATAGTTGGTATGCTCGTTTCGGTCGCACCGTAGTTGTTCACAATATTAAAGCCTGTGCCGTAGAAGAAATCAAACGTATCCTTTGACATTGGTGAGCCTGCGGAGCAGAGAAATCTAAGTTCGCCGCCCAAGGCTTTGTGTATCTTTGCAAAGATCTTTTTGCCGCTGTTTATGCCGTAGATCTTACGCTGATGAAGTGCAACAGGAAACATTTTCTTGAAAAGTGCTGAAGATACTTTGCTTGCGTTGATCTGCTGCATTATCTGGGTTTTCAAAAGCTCATAGACCTTTGGCACGCCTGGGAAAACTGTCGGCTTGAAGTTTTGGAAGCCTGCGGAAAGACCCTTCGCACTGAGGGACTCAATAAAGCACACTGTTCCCCCTGTGAGAAGAGGGGCTAATACCTGTGCGAAAAGTCCGTAGATATGGCTGTTTGGCAGGATACCGAGATAGCGTTCGTTATCGGTTATTCCGTTGCACCGGCAGACCATTTTGCAGGAATTTATCTGAGAATCGTGGGTGTGCATTATTCCTGAGGCAGTTCTTGTTGTGCCGCTGGAGAAGATTATCACTGCGATATCAGGGTCGCCTACTTCACCTTGGCGGAGTATATTTTCCCCTGAACCGTCAAGTCTGTCAAGCTGGTTTTGGATATCGAGAACGGGTATATTTTTCACGCTTGTAAGCTTCTTTGCCGCCTTTTGAGAACCGACAACGCACACAGGCTGTGACTTTTTCACCAGTGCGACAAGCTCTGCCGCAGGAAGCGAATAATCCAAAAGGACGGCTGTGGCGTTTAGCTTTGCACAGGCGAGAAATGCGATATTCCACTCAGGTCTGCCCTCAGAGGCGATACAGACCCTATCCCCTGCCACAATGCCCATGGCTTTAAGGCGGCTGCAAAAAACATCTGCCTGCTGCAAAGTCTGTCCGAATGTATATTCCTTTGTTTCACCCTCGTCGTTCATCATCACGAGAGCGGTCTTGCTATAGCGGTTTATTGCCGTTTTTCTAAATTCGTTATAAATGTTCATGGCAGTTTCCTTTCCGCACCTCAGACTTTCTGAGAGTTGCCTTTCATTGTATGTTCAAGTGCCTCGACAGCTTTTTCGGAGCTGTCAAGGAGGTTTTTGAGATTTTCCTCACCCAGTGCGTCAACAAACACGCTGAAATATTTTTCAAGACGCTGCTGCTTTTCTTCAATGGATTTTTCACCTTTTGGGAGGAGTTTCACCTGAACACGGCGTTTATCCTCAGGGTCACGCACAAGGCTAACAAAGCCTTTTTTCTCCATTGCACTGAGCACTGACGTTGCTCGCTGACGTGATATCATAAGGTCACGGCTTATATCTGAGGGGTAGACTATGCCCTCGGCTGTGCTAAGATAGACTATCACTTTGCTTTCGCCCTGAAAAAGCTCTGCAAGGTCGTCCATATATCCTGTTTCAAAAAATCGTCTGAAAACTTCTCCAAAACGCTTGGCTGTTTTATCGTTCATTGTTATTCCTCCAAATGTCAAGGCAGTTGATTGTCAACACTGTTGATTATACACCCTGTTGATGAATTTGTCAAGTGCTATGGGCGGTATGGTACAAATGCCCTTGACAAAATGTCTATATCATACTATAATAATATGGTATAAATCTTTCGGCAAATGCCGAAACACCGAAAGGAGGATATGCTTTTCAAAGGTCGAAAGGCATGATCTGGATATGATAAAGGACGTACAGGAAAAAATTCTTCAGTTAAAGAAAGAAAACGATATTTGTATACTTGCGCACAGCTATCAGGCTAAGGAGATAGTGGAGATAGCAGATATTACAGGTGATTCATACAAGCTAAGCGTTGAGGCGCAGAAGGTCTCAAACAAAAATATACTTATGTGCGGAGTGCATTTTATGGCTGAGGCGGCAAAAATGCTCAACCCTGACAAGAACGTATATCTTGCAAATCCATCGGCAGGCTGTCCAATGGCAGAGCAAATGGAACCTGAGATGATAGAAATGATAAAGGCGCAGGAGCCTGACAGAAAGGTAGTATGCTACATAAACACCACAGCCGCACTCAAGAGGGTTTGCGACGTTTGCGTTACTTCCTCATCTGCGGTGAAGATAGTAAAGAACATGGACGCTGACAAGATACTGTTCATTCCTGACTGCAATCTTGGTGCATTTGTAAAAAAAGCCTGTCCTGAAAAGGACATAATGCTTTTGCAGGGCGGATGTCCTGTTCATGCGTCGGTAACAAAGGCTGACATGATAGCGGCTAAGACGGCTCACCCTGATGCACTGGTGCTTTGTCACCCTGAGTGTATCCCTGCTGTAAGCGAAATGGCTGATTATGTTGGTTCGACTTCCGGCATAATGAATTTTGCGGCTGAGTCTGACGCAAAGGAGTTCATCATAGGCACTGAGATATCTATTGCTGAGCATTTGCAGTACAGATTCCCTGAGAAGGAGTTTTACATACTCTCAAAGAAGATACTTTGTCCTAACATGAAGCTCACCACTCTTATGGACGTTTACAAGACCTGCGAGGGCATTGGCAACGGCGGCGGTTTTGAGATAAAAATGACAGACGAGGAGATAACCTCTGCAAGAAAATGTATCGACGAAATGATACGTCTTGGGGGCTGATATAATGGATAATTACACCATAAAGATCGCAAAAGGGCTTGCAAACAACGCAGACGCCAGGCTCATAAGACAGCAGGTATTCGTTGAGGAGCAGGGCTTTGTGAACGAATTTGACGATATCGACCATGAGGCTTATCATGCTGTTATCTACACAGGAGGATATCCCATTGCAACAGGCAGGCTGTTTGACGAAAACGGTGAGGCGCACATTGGACGCATCTGCGTGAGAAAGGCATATCGTGGCAGAGATCTTGGCAGAATGATAGTGGAAGCCCTTGAAAAGCAGGCTGAAAAAGTGGGCTACAAGGAAGTCGGCTTATCGGCGCAAACGAGAGTACAGCCTTTCTATGAAAAGCTTGGCTACACGGCATATGGTGATGTTTACAAGGACGAATACTGTCCGCACATTGCAATGAAAAAGACCCTTTCAGGGGAATAGATATGAAAAAGGACGACTTGGTGTCGTCCTTTTTGGTTTCATAAACAGATCGTCTGGAACGAGTGACATTTGCCATTACAGAAAAAATAGAATTTGCGCACAAAAAAGGACGGAAGCGATTCCGTCCTTGATTTTTTTAGCTATTTACTGTTTCCATGATAGCGTCGATTATTTCAGGGAAATACCAGCCACCCTCGGATCTGTTGAGAAGTCCGAAGTTCTCACCGTTTCCTATTCTTGTGCCGTTATCCCACCAACAGCATGGTACGCCGTACTGCTTTGCGGTGCTGAGATAATCCTTTACACACTGAACTCTCGCTTCTGTATTAACCTTATTTACAGAGCCGAACTCACCGATTATTACAGGTATTCCCTTGCTGAGGAACACTTCATTGATATCGGTAAAGAGTGTTGTGATAGAAGAGTCGATACTTGTATACTGATCTGTGCCTGCGGTATCAAGTGCAAATGAATATGGCAGATAAGCGTGGATAGAAACTATTATCTTATCGTCGCCCTGCGGAACTTCCAAAGCTTCCATGTTCTGCTTTGTTGATGATGCGGCATATGGTGTCACCATTATACATCTGTTAGGATTGTTTCCGCCAGAAGCACGGACAGTTTCAACAAACGCCTTTGCGTACTGATTTACAACCTCTCTTGACTCAGCGTCGCCTATCCACTCGTTGCCCTCGCCTCTAAGTCTAGGCTCGTTCACGCCCTCGAAAATGAGGTGTTCGTCATAGCCCTGGAATCTGTCGCATATCTGCTTCCAGAGGGCTTTGAGCTGCTCGACATCTTTATCGGCACGGTCTTTCTTAGGCATATACCACTCCTCGTGGTGGGTGTTGAGGATAACGAACATTCCGTTGTCGATACCGTAATCGACAATTTCCTGAACTCTGTTCATCCATGCCTCGTCAACTGTATAGTTCTCGTCCATGTGAGTACCCCATGAAACAGGAAGTCTGAACACGTTGAAGCCTGCGTCCTTGACCTGGTCTATCATCAATTTTGTGGTTTCCACATTTCCCCATGAGGTTTCAGCGTCAAGACCTGAGCCGCCTGTGGCGTCCATGGTATTGCCAAGATTCCAGCCCACTTTCATCTGAGCCACAAGGTCTTTTGCAGTGGTCACTGTCATAGGGTCATTGATATGCTTCTGAGTATTTTCTGTAGCTGAAGAATCGTTTTCAGCCTTTGAGGAGCTGTCCGAACTGCCACAGGCTGTCATCATTGATACGCCCATTGCAAGGGAAAGCACTGCCGCAAGTAGTCTTTTGATTTTCATATTTTGGTTTTCCTTTCTCACCATATAAAATAATAACATTTATATTTTAGCTCATTAATGTGGATTTGTCAATAGGAATAATAAAATTAGATAAACGCACAAAGTTCTGTTGAAATGTGACTATATATACAAAATATGTTTTTTGTTATTCATTTTGCCCATTGACAATTATAATCATAAACTGTATAATTTAAACATAGAGTATTTAATTTGAAAATTATATGGGGGTACAACTATGAAAGCTAAACACGTTGGCATAATAATATGGGTAGTTATTGCCGCCACTTTTATATTTTGTTTTTGGTATTTTGGCATAAAGAATATAGTTTCTTCTGATGAACCTGAAGATGATGAAAGCGGAATAAATACCTTTAACTACAGCTGTCCCCATGACGATACCTATCAGGAACCAACGCTGAATATGGGAAAATATTATCCAAACGGAGATACAAGCAAAGATTATTTTATAATAGGAGAAAACAACACTCTGAAATACAGCGGAGATTCGGAATATCTTTGCAATAAGCTGTTTACGTTTTATGACGAGACCGCAAAGCAGGATACGATAAAAATGTGGTCTGAAACCAGAACATATACTATTAAAACCTATCACGAAGCAAGAGATCAGATACTAATTGAATTTACAATCGGAAACGATTTACAGCACGAAAAATATAAAGAAGCTTTTGACAGCCCGTTTAAGTATGTTGATGAAAACACATTCGTCGCCGTTGATACTTACATTCGTGTTCCCGACGATTCTGCCGCTGAATCGGAATCTTATTCCGACGATGTTTCGGTAAATGAAAGCAAAATTTCATAGTAAAAAAACTTCAATGGCGAAAAAACGTCATTGAAGTTTTTATTTATGTTTTATGTTTCAGCCGGCTTTTCCGGAATTATCGGGGTAAGCTTTCCGTCACGGAGAAATTCTATGTAATCTTCTATGGAATTGATAGGCTCGTCAGTTGCAACACCGCTGATACGGCTGTCCTCCACCCACAGGTGGTGATTGTCCGTACCGCCCGTTTGCTTAAAGCCGAACTGTTCGGCATACCATTTTGCACGCTGATTATAGACCTCTTTGCTGTTTCCGCTGTTATAGACCTCAACGCCGTCTATCCACTTTGGCAGGAGCTTTATTTCATGGATATACCAATCCGCCTCACGAAAAGGGTGGGCATGGACTAGCACGCCCCCTGCTTTATGCACTCTGTCAGCAAACTGATAAAAGCTTATATCACTGATGTTATCATTGGCAAGAAGAAAGTCCTTGTCGATACCATAGGTCAAAAGGTCTGCACCGAAGTAGGAATACTCCAGACCGAAAAAGACTTTCAGACCTATCTTGTCACCCACTTCTTTGGCATTCTCATAGCCCTTGCAGAACTTGTTCACTCTGTCCTCCCAACTGTCAAAGTTGGTGACAGCACAGTTGCCGTTGAAAAAGTGATCGGTAACGATGATCCCGTCATAGCCTAGGGCTTTATAACGCCTTGCCTGCTCTGCTCCGCTTGCAGAGGCACAGGCACTTCCCTCGGCGGTATGCAGGTGTGTTTCATACCTGAACATCAGAAGTCCACGCCTCTGTTGATGACCTCCATGCACATTCTGCCGTTATGATAAGGGCATTTCCATGGACCTACTATCTCTTTCCAATCATGTGGCTTATGGTCATAGGAAACCTCGGCATACCACTCTGAGCCTTCTCTCTTGTCGATTATCTCAGCCTTGATATACTCCCACACACTTCTTGCACTTTCAAGGAACTTCTTTTCTCCGCTGTGCTGATAAGCGTTGATGAAGCCAACAACAGACTCGGCTTCTACCCACCATACACGCTTCTTGTCTATCTTATCGTTCTCACGCTCGTTGTTCAGTGCGCCGTTATCCAGAGCGATATTCTGGATATTATGAGAGATCTTAAGATCCATTTCAGCAAACTGCTTTTTAAGCTCCTCGTCCCCAAGAGTATCGCAGGCAAGATCCATAAGCCATGTTGCTTCGATATCGTGACCGAATGAATGGATATCTCCCACAAGGTCAAACTTTGTGTCAAAGAAAACTTTCAGAGCGTTTGTTTCAGGAGTATAAACAATATCTCTCATCTGACCAAGCTGGAATTTAAGCCTTTTAGCAACTTCCTCGTTGTGGTCTGCCTTATAAAGCTCGGTATAAGCCTCGATAAGGTGGAGGATAGCGTTCATTGTCTTATCAGCATGCAAGCCATTCTCAGAAAGAGCGTCATTTGATACCAAGTTCCACTGTCTGTCAAAAGCCTCTCTATAGCCATACTCGTCGAGAGTGTTGTTCTCGATATCGTGGAAAAGCTTATATGCAAGCTCCAGAGCTTCTTTATCTCCGCTTGCGTTATAGTAGCACGACAGTGCATAGATAGCAAATGCGATGTTGTATGTATGCTTCATAGTGTCGGCAGGCTCGCCCTTATAGTTCATCATCCAATAAACTCCGCCGTACTCATAGTCGATGCAGTGATTTTTGATAAACTCGTAAGCGTGGCGTGCGTTGTCAAGAAGTGTCTTATCGCCCAGAGTGATATACGCTTTTGAATAGAACCAAAGTATTCTTGCGTGGAGGATAACGCCCTTATCAGCCTGCTTATCCAGCTTGAGGTCATAGCTCATAAAGCCGTAAAATCCACCGTTCTCATCATCTCTCAGCTTGTTCCAGAAGGGAATGATATGTCCTGTAAGTTCCTTTTTGACTTCTTCAATTATCATCGTAAAAACTCCTTTTAAAATATATTGTCTACGATTTTTCTATTTCAATATTTCTTTAATATTTCTATTTCAATATTTTCCTTGCCTCAACATAAAATCTCTTATCCTCGGCATGACCCATGGAGAACGTTTTTCTTGGCAGTGCGCCGTCAACGATAACTGTAGGGAAAAGCTCTTCCTTGCCCATGTCAGGGAGCATAAAGCCTATGGAATCAGGCTTGGAGGCGAGTTCTCTTATAACGTCTGCACCGTGGATATAGTCCACCTTGCCGCCTTTTTCCTTGATATAGCTGTCAAGGAAATTCTGCAATGAGCCAACGGTAAGCTTTGAAGTTGGCTTATGTATATAGAGAGTCTTTTCCGTGCCATTGTCGCAGACAACTATTGCCTGCTCTGCCTTTTCCTCAGAAAGCTCAAGAGCCGCCGTCATTTCGCTCATAAGAGCCTTTGTGTCAACGTCTGTAACTATCCTATGGATAGCTTCAAATTCAAGTGCAGGCGAATGGAGATTCACTATCTCCACAAGGGCATATCTGCAAAGAGCATTGCTCATGTCCTTATCAGGGTTCTCTCTTTTCTGCTCCTCGTAAAATTCCTTTGCGGTAGCAAGAGAATGGTTGCCGTCACCCATTGCGTAGACAAGAGGTGAAGTTTCCTTAAGACCATACTTTGTATTGAAAGCGTCGATATCACCAAGCTTTTCAAGTGCGGCTATTATCTTTTCCTGAATAGGCTTGTCAATAAGATAGCCTGCGATATGACCACCCTTTTTCATAAGGTCAAAGTCATAGAGCTTTTTCATTTCTCCCTTGTGGGCTTCAAGCGGCTCAACAACGCTTTTTTCTGTATCGTCAACGAGTATCATGATATGCGGCAGCTCAACAGGTGCGCCACGTCTTACCTTTATTCTAGGCGGTATTCTCTCCACAACTGTGGCTTCTGTTGCTCTTACGGCAGACTTTGAGCCTTTGCGGTAGTCATACTCTTCAAGGTCGATAGCGCCAACAATGCCCGCTCTGACCTTTCCGTCAGACTGTGTTCTTTCAACGTATATCATAGCGTCCTTATACTCTTCAAAAACGCCCTCGCTGATATAGCTGTCCATATTCTTATGTATGTCGGCTATTCTTTCATCAACGTTATCGTCCTCCAGATAGACCTCAGGCAGGATAAGGTTAAGTGCGCTTTTTGCACCCTCTGTTATCTTTTCCACGTCAGCCCAATACTCAGGCTCAGAGGTATACTGGTCGCAGGCAACTACTGCCCATTTTGACATATCGGCGTTCTTAGGCAGAAGTATATCTGCGCTTTTAAATGCTGTTGACATTTCACTACACTCCTATTATTCTTATATCCAAAACAGGACGGCTGTTTTCACCGTCCTGCATATTGTTTTTATTTCTCAGAGCTGTCAGAGCTATTCTCTGCCTGCTCGGCTTCGTCAGCCTGTACACCGTTTCCAGCACCACAGCAGTTCTTATACTTCTTGCCGCTTCCGCATGGGCAAAGATCGTTTCTGCCCGGCTTCTTAGCCTTTCTTACGGTCATGTTATGATGCTCGCCCGGCTTGAGAACGTCCTCTCTCTTTGGAGCGGCGCTGTTCTTCCTTACCTGAATGGTGAACAACATTCTTACAGTATCTTCACGGATAGAAGCTACCATATCGTCGAACATATCCATACCTTCCATACGATACTCAACTACTGGGTTCTTCTGACCGTATGAACGCAGACCGATACCCTTTTTCAGCTCGTCCATATCGTCGATATGTGCCATCCACTTTGTATCGACAACTTTAAGCAAAACGACTCTCTCTATCTCATGAAGAAGCTCCTGTCCAAGGTCTTCCTCACGCTTTGCGTATATCTTCAAAGCTCTGTCTTCAAGGAGGTCAACGATATCCTTCTTTGTTATCTCGTCAAGCTCCTGTGGGGTATAGTTGAAGTCGTCCTCAACTGTGATTATGCCCATAAGTCTGTCCTTAAGACCCTGCAGGTTCCAGTTATCCTGAACGTCCTCGTCAGTTATATACATATTTACAGAATCCTCAACAAACTCCTTTATCATGCCGAGGATATTTTCATGGAGATCCTCTCCGTCAAGCACCTGCTGTCTTTGCTTATAGATTATCTCACGCTGTGTGTTCATAACGTCGTCGTAGTTAAGGACGTTCTTTCTGATGTTGAAGTTTCTGCCCTCTATCTTCTTCTGTGAGGACTCTATAACACCTGTGAGCATTTTTGACTGTATTGGAGTATTCTCGTCAACTTTGAGAGTATCCATCATAGCTGTTATTCTCTCGCCGCCGAAAATTCTCATAAGGTCGTCTTCAAGTGAGAGGAAGAATGTGCTTTCGCCCGGGTCGCCCTGACGACCTGAACGTCCTCTGAGCTGATTGTCGATACGTCTTGACTCGTGTCTTTCTGTACCGATGATATAAAGTCCGCCTGCTTCTCTAACCTTTTCTGCAAGCTCCTTTACCTCGTCAGAATACTTTGCATAGAGCTTCTTATACTCTGCTCTTGCAGCCAGAACTTCCTCGTCCTGAGTATTTGAGAAACCTGCTGCCTCGACAGCCACTTCCTCAGAATAGCCCATTTTCTGAAGGTCTGCAAGGGACTTATACTCAGCATTACCGCCAAGCATGATATCAGTACCACGTCCTGCCATGTTGGTAGCGATAGTAACAGCACCGTATTTACCTGCCTGTGCAACTATCATAGCCTCACGGTCATGGTGCTTGGCGTTAAGCACTTCATGCTTGATGCCCTTATTTTTCAGCAGTCTTGAAAGATACTCTGACTTCTCAACGGAAACTGTACCAACGAGGACAGGCTGTCCCTTTTTATGGCACTCTATCACCTGCTCGATAACAGCATTGAACTTGCCCTTTTCTGTTTTGAAAACAACGTCTGGGTGGTCAATTCTGATAACAGGCTTATTTGTCGGTATCTCGATAACATCGAGCTTATAGATCTCTCTGAACTCGTCCTCCTCAGTAAGAGCAGTACCTGTCATACCTGACAGCTTGCCATAAAGACGGAAGTAGTTCTGATATGTGATAGTAGCGATAGTCTTTGACTCTCTTGCTATCTCAACGCCCTCTTTTGCCTCGATAGCCTGATGCAGACCGTCATTGAAACGTCTGCCCTGCATGATACGGCCTGTGAACTCGTCTACGATAAGAACTTCTCCGTCCTTAACAACGTAGTCGATATCCTTTTTCATAACGCCGTTTGCCTTGATAGCCTGATTGATGTGGTGGGCAAGGGTCATATTGTCAGCGTCCATAAGGTTTATAACGTTGAACGCCTTTTCTGCTTTCTTAACACCGCTCTTTGTAAGAGTTGCGGTCTTAGCCTTTTCGTCGATGATATAGTCGCCGTCCAGAAGGTCGTTATCTGCCTTATCGTCCATTTCAACAACTGTAACAGGCTTCAGGGTCTTTGCAAATCTGTCGGCAAGTGAATAAAGCTTTGTTGACTTGTCACCCTGACCTGAAATGATAAGCGGAGTTCTTGCTTCGTCTATGAGGATAGAGTCCACCTCGTCCACGATGGCGAAAGCGTGCTCTCTCTGAACCTTATCTTTCTTATAGATGACCATGTTGTCACGGAGGTAATCAAATCCGAACTCGTTATTTGTACCATATGTAATATCAGCGTTATAAGCTTCCCTCTTCTGCTCCTTGTTCATGCCTGTGAGCACAACGCCGATAGAAGTGTTCAGGAAGTGGAACACCTTGCCCATTTCCTCAGACTGGAACTTAGCAAGATAGTCATTTACAGTTACAACGTGAACGCCCTTTCCTGTAAGGGAGTTAGCATAAGCCGCCAGACAGGCAACGAGAGTTTTACCTTCACCTGTTTTCATTTCGGCGATACGTCCCTGATGAAGAACGATAGCACCGATTATCTGAACAGGGTAAGGCTTTTTGCCAAGCACTCTGAACGCAGCTTCACGGCAAACCGCAAGAGCGTCAGGAAGAACGTCATCAAGAGTTGAAAGCTCGTCCAGCTTGCCCCTCAGAATGGCAGTCTGTCCGCCCAGCTCCTCGTCAGACATATCGGCATACTTACTTTCAAGCTCGAGTACCTTATTCTTTATAGGCTCGATCTTGGCAAGCTCTTTTTTAGAATAGTTGCCGAATATTTTATCAAATAATCCCATGTTTCAATCCACCTTTATTTATTCTCCTGCCAGAATTTATGACAGGAAAAAGTTAAAAAATATACTATGCTATAAATACACTATTATATTATACAATATCCCCTTTTAAAAGTCAAGCAATTTATGTGACGTTTTACAAACAAAAAACGACGGACAGTGTTTTCTCACTGCCGCCGCACCAATGGACTATTTCTGCATTAGCCTGTATTCGCTGATACCTGTCAGCACTGTAAATGCCACCTGACGCTGATAGTCCTCATTCTCCAATTTCTGAGCCTCCTCAGGGTTTGAAAGAAAACCGCACTCTATCATAACCGCAGGATTTTTGGTATACAGATAATACATTGGAAGTATATAAAGACTTCCGGTATGAGGACTATCGTGA
>OJMP01000469.1_pt1 | contig 38073 bp, 27 predicted proteins | sample 1597311 | NCBI WGS metagenome assembly OJMP01 (sample SAMEA2452134, study PRJEB22498) | human gut metagenome | biome: human feces; feature: human gut; material: feces | place: Australia | collected 2012 | reverse complement strand
TCAATAGTGCCATGATCCTGATGGCGGCGGCAAGTTTTTATCAGAATGGAAATGGAACGACTGTTGACGATCTTGCAGTCACCGGTTCTATGCTCGCTCCTCTGCTTGGAAATATGGCATCACTGGTCTTTGCAGTCGCTCTGCTGCTTTCCGGGATTTCTTCGAGCATCACAGCCGGAATGGCAGGCGGTACGATTTTTTCCGGTATTTTTAACAAGCCTTATGATACTTCCGGTAAAGAAACAAAACTGGGGATTCTGGTGACAATGGTTCCGGCTGCCGTGATCATTTTGTTTATTTCTTCGCCGTTCCAAGGACTCATCTATTCACAGATGCTGCTTGCCGTTCAACTCCCGATTACGATCTTCACACAGATCTGTCTGACTTCTTCTAAAAGGGTAATGGGCAGATATGCAAACAGCAGACGCCTGAATATCGTTCTGTGGATTACCGCTCTGACCGTAACTTTTTTAAATATCGGGCTTTTTATAACAGGTTTTTAGTATTTTATTATTGTAGCCTCGCCTAAATTATGTTAATATTTGGTTTATAGTGTCATTTTGAGTCGCTGACACTGCACTGTGTTAAAGTCTCAACTGACAAACAATCCGTACAAAGACTGCTTCGACTGCTCTTCCGTACGGAACGTTAATCATAAACCGGATGTTTCATTTTCCGCATATGTGAATGACAACATCAAACTGCAGAAACTTAGGGAGGATTTAAAATGGATGTAACACAGATTCTAATGTTGATCACAATCCTGGTCTACCTGGCTGCGATGGTAGGTATCGGTGCGGTTCTGGCAAAACAGAATCAGACCACAGATGACTTCTATCTCGGCGGACGTACACTGGGACCGCTCGTCACCGCCATGAGTGCCGAGGCCTCTGACATGAGCAGCTGGCTGCTGATGGGACTGCCTGGCGTTGCTTACCTGTCCGGTACGGCTGATGCAGCGTGGACTGCAATCGGACTGGCAATCGGAACTTATGTAAACTGGCTTGTTGTTGCCAAGAGACTTCGTAATTATACGCATGTCTGCGGAAATTCTACGACACTGCCTCTGTTCTTTTCCAACCGTTACAGAGATAACAAACGTATTCTTTCCGTAATCGCAGCACTGCTGATCATCATTTTCTTTGTACCTTATACGGCTTCCGGATTTGCAGCCTGCGGCAAGCTATTTGCAAACCTGTTCGGAATGGATTATCTGCCGGCAATGCTGATCAGTGCGATCGTTATCGTAGCTTACACCACACTGGGCGGATTCCTCGCAGCAAGTACGACAGACTTTGTCCAGAGTATTGTTATGACGATCGCGATCGTTGTTGTATTTGGTTTTGGTATCAGCAAAGTCGGCAGTTTCAGTGCCGTTATGGACAATGCAAAATCCATGGCCGGATACTTCAGCCTGACGCACACGCACGATGTCGCTACCGGAACAGCTTCTCCTTACAGCCTGCTGCAGATTTTCTCTACACTGGCATGGGGACTTGGATACTTCGGTATGCCTCACGTACTGCTTCGTTTTATGGCGATCGGTGATGCAAACAAACTGAAACTCTCCAGAAGGGTTGCAACCGTCTGGGTTGTGATCTCCATGGCTGTTTCCGTATTTATCGGTGTGATTGGAAATGCTATGACAAAAGCCGGTGTCCTGCCGACTTTAAAAGATCCGGAAACCATCATTCTGGTTGTTGCAGATCTGATCTCCAAACATGGTGTTCTGGCAACGATCATTGCCGGACTGATCCTCGCCGGTATTCTGGCAGCTACCATGTCAACTGCGGACTCTCAGCTGCTCGCTGCTTCTTCCAGTGCTTCCCAGAATATTCTGAAAGAAGTATTTATGAAAGACATGAGTGAGAAAACCGGTATGCTGATCGCACGTATCACCGTTCTTGTTATCGCACTGATTGGTGTATTTATCGCACGTAACCCGGACAGTTCTGTTTTCCAGATCGTATCCTTTGCATGGGCAGGCTTTGGTGCTTCCTTTGGACCGCTTGTTCTGCTGGCACTGTTCTGGAAACGCTCCACATTCCAGGGTGCTCTCTGCGGAATGGTCAGCGGCGGCGTTATGGTATTTGTATGGAAATTTCTGATCCGTCCGATGGGCGGTGCACTTGGTATTTACGAACTGCTTCCTGCATTCCTTCTTGGTCTTGCAGTAAACGTAATCGTAAGTCTCCTGACACCGGCTCCTTCCAGAGAAGTTCAGGATGAGTTCGATAAAGTAGCTTCTATGAAGTAAAAGAATGTAAAAAATAAAATCCTGAAAACACAATAGGATGCCAGAGTCAAAAGACCTGTATTTCATGGAGTTTTTCCATTTAATACAGGTCTTTCTTTTTCAACGCGTGTTGTCTTTTTACTGTCTTTTCTGAATCGAATATCCCAGTTTTTCGATCAGTTTCAGTGTCTCGAAAGCAGTATTTCGATCATACTCTTTTTCACTCTCCGGCAGCTCCTCATATGGAACCAAAAGCGGTGTTGTCTTTTTCTGCGGATCTTTTTCTGCTCCGTAAACCCAGCCTTCTTTCATTCTTCCAACTGCCCATACATCGTGCACGTTGGATGCGATCTGCTCTGTCAGTGCCAGCAGTTCTTCCGGTAAGATCACATCGGAAGTATCTACCGGTTTTGGATCATATTTTTTGTCAGTCATAGTTTGTCCCCTCTCTTTTTCTACTTTACAGCAGTTTCCTGTTCTGAATGTTTGTCTGATCAGAAGACTTTCTCTTCCATGATCTTCTTTAACGTTTCCCCGATGCTGCGGATTTCTGCTTCTTCTGATATGGTCCGGATATGCAGCTGTTCGCCGCAGCTTCGCTGCATTGTATTGTTATCCTGTGTCACATCGTTTTTCTTCGCATAAGTATTGCCAAGCAGAACTTTTGTCGTTCCGATACCAAACTGATCTGCGATACTGTGCAGTTTATGATAAAAATCAAGTTTTAATTCCACGACTGCTTTACATTCCACGATAATACTGCGAAATCCTTTGGTCAGCACCAGATCCAGCTCATTTTTTACACCGCCAAACTCCCAGCAGAATTCATAACCGCTGGCAACGTCATCGAAATAGCCGGTTTTCAAAACATCATAATATGCATAGATTTCCAGGATCTCCCCGGCTGTTGTCAGCACTTTTTTGATTCTCGGCGAAGAATAGACAAAGCTTACTATGCCGGAACCCGGTTCACTTTCCTGCACTTCACGGACAAATCCTGCCTCTTCCAGTTTTTTCAGCAGCTTGTAAGAATACTCTTTTCCTTTTCCGCCGTCGCCTGACGGATCCAGATCCGCATTTCTGACGGTCAGATCTTCATAGGTCACCTTCACAAAGGTATCCTGATTCTTTTTATATTTTCGAACATCCACCTGATAATATGGAAGCAGGAACTGTGGCTGGAAAAAGATTCTTCTGATCTGTTCTTCGTATTCCTTATTTGCCTCGATCTCCAGTTTACAGGTATCGCTTGTGTGTTTCCTGATTTCTGAATGCTCCGTTACAATTTCATACTCTTCCAGTTTTTTCAGAACTCTTTTTGCCGTAGAAAACGTGTACTCCGGAAGGAAGACGATAAATTTTATATACTCCGGATTCTGTGATCTGCTCACGGCAATCTTCGCCAGTGCCTCCCTCTCTTCTTCGTACTTGCCAAGTGCCATGCAAAGGCGGTTCCAGTTTGCCACGCCATAACCGAAATTTTTATCATACAAATAAGATCCCGTATAAATACTCCAGAGTTTTTCATAATCATCGGCAAACTCTGGAAGATAAAAACGGTTGTCGGCTGCGTTCATCAGTGCGAACATATCTTGGATCCGGATAAAGGATTTGTCCTCCACATACCGCAGATGATCACATCCGACACAGCTTTTGAATTTTTTATTTCTCCAGTCAAATTCAAAATACGGTATTTTCTGCTCCAGGAGCTTCCTGGTAAAGACGGCATTTCCATATGGTGATGAAAACAGTTGATTTCCTCCGTCAAAAAGATCGATCTTCTGCCTGCTTAAATATTCTTCCAGCTTTTCTGCGGCATCTGTCTCATCCTGCACATAAAAGATTTCTCCCTCTTCAAACCACGCCTGATCTTTATTCTTTTTATATTTATTCTGGAAATCCTTCAGTTTGATCTGAAGAAGGTCACATTCTTCATCCGGAATTTCCCGTTTGCAGGCAATGATCATTTTGATCGCACAATGGACTTTTCGTTTGCCAAAATACGTCTGTACGGCATCCAGTTTCCTGGTCAGCAGATCCACGGACGAATCCTCGTTATAATAATACAGGAAATGGATTTCTCTCGGGCTTAATACCGTAGCCGCTGCCACATTTGCAAATACGGCTTCATTTCGGCCATTCTGATATTTTCCGTCTTCAAAGACAACTGCCATAACCGGTGTGTAACGATACGTCAGGATAAATGGGATTTTTCGAACCAGAACCTCATCATTTTCTTTATAATTGCGGTACATATCACACTCGATGATCGGGAAAAGTTCATGCGTGATCACCTTCAGACGTTCTTTGATCTTTACTTTTTTCTCTTCCGGAAGATCCCTTATCCCTTCCTCCAGCAGTTTTTTGTAATAATCATACTGGCAGCTGTAATTTTCCACACCATTTAAAATATTTTTCAGTGCATATTCAAACTGTTTAAAGGCACGTACCCCTTCTTTGCAGTCGTCCGGGATCAGACCGCGGATCAGCTGAAGATCTGTATTTCCATTTAAACTGTCTTTTCGAAGTTCATCCGCATACTTTTTAAAGCAGCGATGTAGAGCAACAGACATATGATCCAGCTCATCCAGCCCCGGATCAATCTCTCCCTGGTTCCATTTTCGGTGCTGATTTTCTTCATATTCTTTTGCACTGAGCGGTGAAGTTTCGGAACCACGGACAATACATGGATGCGTCCGGTTTTCAGTATCTTTGACGCTTCCTCTTGAAATACATTCCTCCAGTTTCAGATTGCCGTCTGCATCTCTTGGTGCTCTCCATCCATCTGTCACTTTTTCCATAATCCATCTTCGATGCTCCAGATCTACCAGACGGTCAAAGATTTTTCTCGCCCGCAAAACCTGTTCTTTCTGCTCATCTGTTTCCGGCTCCAGATCCAGTTTTTCAAGGATTTCTTTCGAAAATGCTTCTGCCGCTTTCATCGGATCCTGTTCAAAAATCCCGGCACTGTGCAGTTTGTAACGTATGGAAAGAGCGTAGGCAATAGAGGAATTCCGGTTATAACATTCTTCTGCACTTTGTCCTTCAAAAAACTTTTTCCGCTCTTCGGTCATATCAAAGTTCATGGTCGATTCCCAGGAAATGTGTGCATTAAATGCCATATCTTCCAGATGCCGGTCAATCTCTGTCATATCCAGATTCTCCCCGATATATACCGGATACGGCCTCTGCGGTGTTTTTTTCTTTCGCTTTCCCCGCGTTTCACTGATGTAGCACACCGGGCAGGCATCCTGTACTTCTTCTGCATAAAGCTCTGCAACCAACTGGTTCCGTTTATTATTTCCAAGATCGATAAAAATATACTGGTAACACTTTCCCTGTGCTTTTGCTTTTTCTGTCAGATTATGGATAATCTCCGCATTTTGAGCGGCTGATCCGTTAAATTTCAGCTTTTCATTCCTGCCATCCGGTGTCTCGGTAATATCCTGAAATTCCAAAGCTGCATAGGCACTCTCTTCTTTCCCTTCAAGCGAACCGTTCACATCGACAAAAGTACTTAATTCCGGTCGGAAAACAAGGTAGGATTCCTGATCTTTTTCCGCCTCTTCGGAAGCCACCGTGACGTGCAGATGCTTCTCTGACATTTGCCCGACCTGCATACATAAGTCTATAAATTTCTGCACATAAATCTCCGAACCGATTGCCAGAACATGGATATCTTTTGCATCTTCTCTGGCTGCCTCATAAAGCGGATGTTCATACAGAAGCTTCTGTATCGCTGCCGTCGGTTCTGCCAGATTTTTTTCTCTCGTTTTGACTCTTCCGCGAATCATGTTTTCCAGTCTGCTGATGGCATTATCCAGATCCTTTTTCAGTTCGGAACACGCCGTATATCTTTTTCGTGGATTTACCGCCAGACACTTTTGCAGGATTTTGCATATATCTGACATCAGCCTGGAATCGGCATTGATCTTAGAAGCCTGGAACAATTCAGAATGGCTGATCAGCTGCGTGATGTTTTTGTAATAACTGTTTTGATACAATCCTTTTGGGATCTCTTTGCAGATCACCAGTGCCTGGAACAGCATGGCTCCGATCGAATAAATATCTGAACGGTTATCTGCATTTCCCCGCATCACTTCCGGTGCACAATATCCCTCGGTCCCTGCCATCGTACCGAATTTACTGTTTATGGAACGCAGCGTATTGATATCAAACATCGATATACTGTCCGGTCGGATTTTAAAATCACTGTCATACTGAAGCAGAAAATTGGAAGGTTTTATATCAAGATGCATCAGTCCTGCCGTATGCAATGCTTTCATACAGTCCGTCAGCGAAGCGATCACCATCAGAATTTCTCTCAGATGTTCTTCCGGTCTTGTTCCCGAATTTTTTTTCATTTCTTCCAGATAGACATCAAATCCCTTGCCGGCAACGCCCGGTGACCAGATGTACACGGTCGCCCTTCTCTCATCCTGCTCGTTGCACCCATACAGGATTTCTCCATACTGAATGTAACTTTTCAGGACTTCATTCTGCGGGTTGTCTGCGATCACTTTTCTCAGCAGTCGATACGTGTCCAGATATTCCTGACACATCTCATCAAATTTGCGGATCGTTCCGGCACATGGAACCAGCTGTCCATTAGAAAGTCGCTCCAGTGAATAATACCATTCTTTTTTTCCGATCACCGCATCCACCGGATAAAACTCTTTCAGCTTTCCCGTCTCCGTTACATTATCTTTTGTCCTGATCGCCTCATAGCATACACTGGAACCTCCTTCACCTATGACTGATCGGATCGTATACTTTTCTGCTGCATTTCCATCCCGGACACCGGACAGAAAAAGCGATCCACTCAGATAATTTCTGCCTGTTTCTGTCATTTTTTCCTCCTCGTCACTCTTTTTCACGGACAAATGCGATATAACTGCAGTCATCCATATTTTTCGCATCCTGCAATTTTTGATTTAATTGTTCCAGATTTCGTTCTTTTAATGCTTCATAGATTTGCTCATCCGTGGTCATCTCCAGAAAACCATCTGATCCCAAGATCACACATTCCCCCAGGGCAATCCGCTTTGTTTCTATCTCCATAACCTGCTCTGCACCTTTTGTCGTTGTCAGACAGGTGTCTCCGTTTATTCTTCTTGGCTCCATCAGATATTGCAGTCTATGGTCTTTTTCAGAAATGGCTGCCCCGTCGCCGAGGTTGACCAGAACACTCTCTCCTGTCTTCTTTTCCATAAGTACCAGCAGAAAAGTACTTCCGTACTCCGTAAGATCTTCTTTTCCCTTGTGCTGCTCGATCCAGTAAAGAATCTGCTCCGTCAACAGATACGCTGCTTTTTTCTCCGGATATTTGAAAAACGTATTTCCTTCTGTCTCGATCACCCGGCTGACCGCCTCACATGCCAGCTTTGCACCCTCCATACCTTTCCGGCATCCGGTCGCCCCGTCTGCAAGCATGATCGCAAGAATTTTTCCGTTCTCCAGACTGCATATATAATCCTGATTTTCTTTTCCCAGCATCTGATGATACTGTCCTGTTTTTGTGAATCTGTAAACTTTCAATGTTCGTCCCCCTTTTATTTTCCACCATCAAAGTTTTTATTCTTTGATTATTCAAAGTATAAGCGTTCCTGATTGCGTTTTTAAAAGGGGGAGATTTTTACATTTCTTCGTCTTCCGGCTCCTGTCTTCTGAGCGTATAAAAATATAAAGTGACCATCACATAGATATCCAGAATATTTTTTTCATTCAGCGGCTGATAACGTGCCTCTATCAGAATTGGATTAATAGCGTTTTGATAATCCAGCAGAATTGCCGGAAAATCATTTAGCTTCTCATACTCTGTTTCACTATCCAGATTAATATCCAGATTAGAACAATAAACACTGAAATGCCAGGATAACAATTCGGATCTTGTGATCTTATGCTTCCTGAGCATCGCTTTTAAAAATAACGCTCGGTCCTCATCTGTAATATCATAATAGATCTTCTGACACTTTGTAAGAAATTTCTGCAGCATTTCGTCATCATAGGCACGTTTTCCTAATGAATAATATACTGTTCCTTTTTCTTTTCTTACAATATCATATCCCATATCCGAGAGCATTTTCAGTGCATCCAGGATCTGACTTCCTTCAGACACGATGCCAAGTTTTTCAAGTCTTGTCTGCAGCATACTCTTGGAAAAATATTCCGGCGAATCTGCAAAGGCTATCAGTGATTGTTTATTTGTCCGCTCCTGCGGACGTGCCAGGATATGCAGAACACTGAGAACACGATCTCTCCATACTCTCTGAAATGGATCTGTCGTTCTGTTTAAACGTTCTTCTATCTTTTTCAGAATGGAAAGTATTTCTGTTTTGTTCGGAAAGTTCTTTTCAAATTCCAGACTGATATCCCATTGAAAAACAACATCATCAAAAGCTCTGTTTTGATCCGAAAGAAATTCTTCTTTCATCTGATCTTCTAATTTTTCTCTTTCTTTTTTTGAACTCTTTTCCATTTCCAGAAACTGTTTGATATCATTGTAGTCCCATTTCTGCTCCCAATAAGCCAGATCAAGCTGTTCTATGATCTCAATCATAGACTTTTTCGCCGTTCTTTCTTCTGATTCGATCTGTATTCTCTGCGGATTTTTCTTATTTTCCGGTATGACAATATAATTTTTCACAATATATTCCGGGACTTCATCCGGCGTTTTATTCAGCAGACCAGTTAAAAAGTGATCACGGTAAACTGCTGTATACTCCTGAGATTTTTTTCTCCATTCTTCTGACGGATCTTCCTTTTTCTGCACGTTCTTTGCAAGCTTCATACATTTCGCTATCGCATCTTCTGCCGCATCGATTTTTTCACCGGGACACATAGCCAGATCATCACGACAGAGATAATATAAATAAATTGCTTCTGCAAAATTTTTATAATTGATTCCTTCCCCTGTCGGCTCTTTTTCGATCTGGGTTTTTTTGCTTTCATCTACATAAATTCCTTCCAGCGTACGCAGCAGATTATCACAGTAAAAATCCTGGAACAGGTTTTTGGCAAGATTTTTCTCATCCGGGCACTCTTTTCCCTCCAGCGGCAGTGTCATGCCAAACATAAAAGCAAAATAATAAAGGTAAACTTTGGTTTTACCGGTCACTCTGAAATTACCTTCTGCGAGATCATTGCACATAGCAAGCAGCTCCTGATCCACCCCCGATTTCTCCGCTTTTTCTGTTTTTGCTTTTAATTTATCTTTTCTCGCCTGTGTATACAATTCTGCGGCAGTTCCTTCTCTTCCGTTTTTTAAAGTACGCGGGACTTTTTTTAACTGTACTTTAAATTCTTTTTCAATCTGGCTGATCAGTTCTTTCTGTTCCTCCACTTCTTTTTCTTCAATCTTATCCTCTTTCATAGCTTTCACGGCAGCCAGTACTTTATCCGAATCTGACAGACCTGTGCAGGCAATATCATGGTTTTCCAGCCATTTCGCCAGCATCGCCGCTGTAGTCTCCTGAAGTTCCAGTTCTGCAAAGTTCAGTTCTGCATTATCACGATACTTTACCATGCGGTCTGCAATCAGTGAAAGTATTTCTCCCTGGCTAAGGACGACTTTTTTCTCACCTTCAAAAATGGAATCATCCAGTTTTTCTCTGTGCTTTTTAAGACCTGCAACATGAAAACTTTTAAAGTTTTCCCCCGAACCATCCAGAAATTTTTTCAGGATCGCCAGTCTGACCGTATCATTTTCATATTCCGGTGCCAGACAGCGAACGATCCGCTCCATAATATTTGAGGTTTTCGGAAATTCAGAATACATTTCGACAAAGATCTGCAGCAGTTCCTTTTTCATCTCTTCTCTTGTCGGGATCTTCTCCAGCAATGTTTCGTCCTCAATCACCTGATTCTGATCAATTTTTCTGGCCTTGCACATTCTCTCAAGATCCTTCCAGCGAAACTGTTTTGCATCGGCCGGTGCCTGGATATATTCGTTCCTTGCCTCTGTGATATCTTCTCTGCTGTAATAGCTCTGCAGTTTTTCTGTTCTGGTATCAAAAATCTTTTTCAGGTTCTGAGTATACTCAAATTTTGCCTCCATGGTAGTTCCTCCTTCATTTTTCGCTCTGTTTTTTCCTGTTTTTTATTATAACACACCCCTCCTTCCTGCACCATATTTTTACAGTCTTTTGGCTTTTATTCTTCCAGATATTCTGCGATTCTTTCCATGTAATCATCCGCGGCAGACGCAGCATAACTCCTTGCGTCAATCTCACACTGCTGCGTGTAATAAGTAAAGTAATTTTCGGTTCCGCTTGTATAATTTTCAAATTCTTTGCTGTATAAAAGAGCCTTCCGATAGATCTGAAGATCCTTCTCTCTTTCGTCTGCATGATGATATGCATCTACGATTCTGTGCTGATAAGCATGATAAACCTCGTGACAGCAGGCAGTAAGAACCTCTTTTGCCGGACCTCCACTCAGGAAATCTTCATTTATGTAAAGCGTATGCGTTTCATCTAGGTAACTTGCCAGCGTCGTATCCAGCAGCTCTTTTGCTTCCACCGTCAGTTTGTTCGGGATCCCAAGATAACGCCCTTCGATGTTTGTTACCGTCTGCAATACATCCATCTTTTCCTCATCCGTCAGTATTTTCCACTCCTCTTCCTGAAGTCTGGTCAGCGTTTCGATATTGCCTGCGATGGTCTGCTCCTGCTGCTCACCTGCAAACCTTGTCTGGATCAGGGAACGCAGGGCAGATACGCCCGGCTGCCAGTTCTTCATCACCAGCACAGCGATCATAAGCATTATCATCGCCAGGGCAGCCATCTCCAGCATATCGGTATACAGCATATAAAATCTGGTCATACTGCCTCTTTTTTTCCGTGGGCTTTTCTTTTCCAGCTTAATATAATGTGCAAAAATAAAAATCGTTTCAACCACGCAGAGACAGCCAATCAGCCGCAAAACAGTATGGATAAAGGCTGAATATGCCCACATCGTATAAAGGCCATAGGCAAGCATCAGGGAAGCTGCAACTGTTTCTTCGGTTCTGCGATATTCAAAAAACAGATATCTTGCAGCAAATGCACACACAATCACAAATGCCCAGAGCACGACCTTGGATTCCATAGCAGAAAAAATTCCCATAGGGCGAAAAAGGAATACCCGGTAACAGCTCATGGAAAGGATTGCCCCGATCGCATACTTCTCCATAAATTCTTCTTTTCCAAGTGTACTTCTGTCTTTTATTTTCTCTTCAGACATAAAAAATCCCCCTTTCTCTGATAAAACCAGCTTATCATTTCTGCTTTTACCAGAAGAAAGGGGGAAAATGTTATTTAAGAATTATCTTTTTATAAAATATTCTTCATACCATACCAGGAAGGTATAGATCGTCCATACTTTTCTCCAGTTATCGGAATTGCCTCCTACATAGTCATCGAAAATCGCATTGATCGCATCTACATCAAAGAATTTCTCTGCGATCTCACTGTGGAACAGACGCTGTACATCCTGATTGTATCTTGCATCTGCCATCCAGATACGGATCGGCACGATAAATCCAAGCTTCTTACGGAATGCGATCTCATCCGGAAGTACCTTTGCTGCTGCGGTACGGAATGCCACTTTGTTCTGCTCTTCGTTGACTTTGAAACGGGACGGCATTCTCGATGCAATATCAAAGATCCTGCGGTCTGTCAGCGGCATGCGGATCTCCAGTCCTGCTGCGGTACTCATCTTATCTACATTCAGATAGATATCGCCTTCCAGCCAGATTTGGATATCGACATCGGACATCTTTGTGAGCGGATCGAGGCCTTCGGTCTCTTTGTAGATCTCATGGGTCAGATTGATCGGGAGAACTTCCGGATTGTAGTGTTTAAGGATTTTCTTCTTTTCATCTTCTTTCATGATGTTTGTGTTGCCGACATAGAATGTCTTCAGATTTTCGCCGTAACGTTCTGCATTGCGGTACATATTGTAGCCGCCGAAGAATTCATCCGCACCTTCTCCGGAATAGCAGATCTTTGTGTGTTCTGCGGTCGCATTGCAGGCAATGGTAAATACGATCGCGGAGGCATCGCCAAGAGGCTGCTCCATGTTGTACATAACATACGGTACGATATCAAAATACTGCTGTGGTGTGATCTTGCAGACCGAATGTTCTCTTCCGAGAAGTTCTGCTGTCTTTTTGGCAAGGCGTGACTCGTCAAAACGTTCTTCGTCATAACCGCAGGAATCGGAGATCTTTGCATCCGACATTGCCAGCACATAGGAAGAATCCACACCACTTGACAGGAAAGATTCTACGGTTTCGTCCTCTGTCTTTACTTCCGGCATGATGGATTTCAGCGTAGAATGGATCTCATCTGCCCAGTCTTCCAGAGATTTGCTCTCGTCCGGCTGAAACTTTGGAGTCCAGTATCTGTGAATTTCCACTTTTCCATCCTTCCAGATCAGATAACGTCCCGGCATCAGCTTTTTCAGACCTTTGAAGAACGTATCCTCACCGGCCACATAGGTCAGGCTCATGTAGATCTGGAGCATCTCTTCGTTCAGCTCTTTTTTGAATCCCGGCTGTCCGATGATGTCACGGATCATCGTGCCGTACAAAAGTTCGCCGTCTTCTGTCTGATAATAATAGAACGGCTTGGTTCCGAACTGATCTCTTAAGCAGAACAGTTTTTTCTCTTCTTCATCCCACAGGGCAAAAGCAAACATACCATAGATATGGTCTGCCATCTCGCCTCCCCATTTCTGGTATGCTTTCGTCAGGATCTCCTGCTCTTTTTCTGCTCTTGGCAGAGCCGGATCAACCTCCAGCTCTGCACAGAGTTCCTTCCAGTTGCGAATATGTCCTCGATAAGTTTTTACAGTGATCATTTGTGCTTCCTCTCTTCTATGATTCATTGAAATTTTCCTGTTTTCGACATTTTTTATCATAATTCTTTCACATTTTATCACACTGGATGGGTGGTTGTAAATTTAAAGTTACCTGGATTTCCGCTATCTTTCCAGCTTTGTCAGCATGAACTGCTCCTCGTCTTCATTTAAGGCATCTCCGCTTAACAGTTTCATTGCAACGGTGCGGGATTTATCCTGTCTCAGGATGATCAGTGTCGAATAGAAATCTTCCAGATTCCGGATCAGTTCATATGCCTCTTTCAAGATTTTTTCATCGATACCGGAGCTTTTTTCACGCTGATCACAGAGCCATCCAAGAGCAAGAATACAACAGGTCAGCTCGTCCGCTGAAAGTTTTCCGGCAGAGATCACATGACACATCTTTCCAACGATCTTCCCTCTTTCTGCCGCCGAGAGAATATTCTCCTGATCTGCCTCATTTTTCAGTGCAACACCGATGGCATAGGAACTGAACTGGATATTACTTCCGTACCCGTTCACGCTCTTTCTGACGTCCTCCTCAAACTCTTCTTTCAGCCACGCAATCTCTGTCTTTGTTTTTGCATGTGTGTAGAGGCAGGCCTGTAGATATCGGGAACATTTGTGCAGCGATGAGAGTTTTTGGAGCTGTTCTTTATCTGCACAGATACTCATGGCATGGATTGCCTGAATGTTGGTAGAAACTCGCGGACCGCTGCCCATGGAAAATCCCCGAAGATCCGTTCCGAGCTGATTTATGCATATGGCTGCCAGTTTGCGTTTCTGTGGATCACTCCAGGAATCCCCCAGCTTTCTTGCGATCACAAACATTCTCTGTCTTGCTTCTTCGGACGAAACACTCCGTAATGCTTCCAGAATGACCGGTGCAAATTCTTCCAGATTTCCCGCATTGCAGATGCTGAAAACAGCGGAAGCGATTCTTTTGGCACTCTTGCTCCGCATCTGTGTGTTTTTGGACTTTTCATAATTTTTACACAGCTGAATGATATTATTGATCTCTTCTTTGGGCTGTAATCTGCTTCCGGTCGGTGCTACGATTTTTGTTTTTACCTTCGAGTTCCCGCCATCTGCGATCACAATTTCTGCATATCCTTCTTCGATTTTCTGTGTACCTTCCCGGTCCTTACTTGTCCATGCTTTCATTGTGATGACTTTATTGCTTCCCATGTGGACTTTAAAGGCAACGTATGCACCGTCAGGATATTTCTGACGGAAGGAAATATTGCCGTTTGCAATAATACGGTAAGTGCCGTCAAGATTCCGGCTCTTGACCGGGATTGCAACTTTGTTCTGCCCTGCTTCGATCCGAAATCCGGTCATGACAGAAGAAGTATACGGCAGTTCCGCTCCGGTAGGGATGATCTCGTGGACTGCACCGTTTTTCACTCCAAGATACAGACAGTCATTGAGGATATTATTTCCCCACTGGATCGGCATCTGAGTCCGGTTTTCCACTTTGGATGCCTCCTGACCCAAAAGCCGCATATCATCCTTCATCTCTTCGTATTTGTGCAGATAGTAATGATATACCGCCGCACCTCTGGCTACTGCCTGATCCGGATCCAGTGCCACGATCGGTTCAAATCCGAAAAATTCTTTCAGGCGATCGTTCACCATATAAAACTTTGACATTCCTCCGTTTACGATCACAGCATCTACTGTGACATCCGGAACACCAAGTTTTTCCGAAGCTTTTCGCAATACATCCAGGATCGGATAAATAATATTTCTGGTATCTGTTATCGTTTCGATCCTTTTGTAATCATCATAGCTTAACTCTGGTGCCATAAAAACGGACAGGATTTTTTCCACTTCTTCTTTTTTGAAAGTATCATCATAGGAATAGCCGATCCCTCCCATACTTCCGCCGGCCGAGAGACCGGTTTCTTCATCCGGATCATCCCATCCGGAAGTATAATCACTGCTGCACTGCTCATTCAGATCCAGCTTCAGCGTTTCGCCGTACACTCGCAGCTGCGACATAATGGCCTTTTCTTCTTTTCGAAGTTTTGCAACAGCCTCCGGATGACCTTCATAACTCTTCAGATATCTTGCATACATTGCTTTTGCAAGCTCTTCGTCAAAGTCATCACCGCCAAGCAGCGTATAACGGTTTGTCGCAATCTCATCCACCTTTAACACGCTGCTGTTTTCTTGGCGTCGTCTTATTTCGTGTATGGTGATATCCAGCGTCCCTCCGCCAAGATCAAAGACAAGCACTCGCTTTTTCTCTCTCAGATCCAGGATCCGGTCTGGAATTTCCCCGTTGTGGATCTGATTGATCAGGTCATAGATCACGGCATTTGGTTCGGATAATAAAACCGGCCTTTCGCTTCCATCTTCATTTTTTACTTTGATGCCCGCCATCTCTGCCGCATCTTTTGTTGCCTTGCACATGGCAGAGTCAAAATTGGCCGGTACGGTAATGACTGCATCGGTGATATTACAGCGGTATACTTTTGAGGCTTCTTTTAACAGGTGTTTCAGGATCTGTGCGGAGATCTCTGCCGGTGTTTTGTCCGGGATATCCGGGGCCAGTCCTTCTGCCTGTGGTCTTCCCATCTGGCTTTTGATCGATTTTGCAACCAGATGCGGACGCAGCGGATACTGCATTTTTGCAAAATCTCCGACCAGCGGAGCATAATTTCTTTCCTGCCGGTAATACACGCAGGACGAAAGGGTCGGTTTTTTGGTTGTGGTAAGTTTCGCTTCCCCGGAAACAGCATTGTACATATCCACTGCCCGCGATATATCTACCACCTTGCTCACGATATCTCCATTTGGTTTTTCATTGATGGTTGCCAGAACAGAATTTGTTGTTCCCAGGTCAATTCCAACACACAAATCATTATGTTCTTCCATTCGAAACGTACCCATCATTTTTCCTCCTTTACCTTCGGTCTTGAAATCTGCAATTCTTTATCTTTGTATACCCACCCCGGCGATACCACCCGAACCTTCTTTTTCTCTTTCGGATCTGCAAAAGGCGAGCCTTCGTAATTGTAAAATTCAATATCTGCCGCAACGACTTCACAGACCATACCGATCCGCATCATTGGTTCAATGTGGTTGTCACGCACAAACTGAATCAGCTTTTTCACCATGATCAGAAGTCCATTGATCTCTATTGGCAGTTCATAATTATCTTTTCGAAGCTGATCGACTCCTTTTCGGACCACCAGAAGCTCATCTAGGATACAGCCGTATTTTTCGGAATTTAACTTTGCAAAAAATTCTGCGAGCTCTTTCACTTTACTGCTCTCCAGCTGTTCTTCAAATTCATCCTGCAGATCCTGGAGCATGATGTTGGTTCTCTCCAGTGATTTTTCCAGAGATGCAACTCTTCGCAGTGCCTGTTCATACGACAGTTTTTTTCCGGCGTCCTGGGATTCTGTCTTTTTTCTGCCGTCTTTCGCCTGCGGAAAATCATATGTCTCACCGACCACATCCGAAATGTCATAAAACAGATATCTTGCCAGTGTATTTCCCAGTAGATGCAGACTGCCTGTGTCATCAAAAGCATCGATTTCCGGATACTTTTTATAGATCATAATATTGGCGATCCGTTCCTGCGAATCATGCTTTTTGCCGTTTTTCAAAGCCGGTTCTCTGCGTGTTTTTTCAAACTTCTGATACTGCTCTGCTTTTCCCTGCATGGCTCCCGCAAAAAATGCAGCGATGCGGTCTGCCCACAAAAACAGCTCTTTTCGCTCACGCGGATTTGCCATTCTCCGACCTCGTAATATCTGGATCACTTCATTTCCGGTCATATCATAGCCGTACCTGTGGTTCATCCGAACAGCGATCCCAGTAGGATCCACATCAAAATCCTCGCAGATCAGAGAAAATATCCTGTTTTCCCTAACGATCTCTTCTTTTACCTGACTTCCTCTTTTGATCTTTCGCAGCATTGCTTCATGCATCCCATCCATGATCTCTTTTACTTTTGGGTCTTTTGTGTTTATCATACCTTCCTCTTTTCTGCCATTTTCGGCTGTTGTAGATTTGAATTGCTTTGTTCTAAAGTTTGTAGATTTCTCCTTCTTCTGCGAAAATGAACTGCGTCCTGCTCTCGCCGTCAGACATCATCTCCTGTTCGATCGTATGTTCAAATACCGAATGTTCTTTTTCGCAGTGAACGACAACGGCCTGTCTGGGATTTATTTTTCTTAAAAACAGCTTCATTTCTTCAAAATCCTCATGCAGAGAGAAATCCACTTTGACGGTCTGGTACTGCCATTCCCACCTCCTGTTTCGGCAGGAAGTAAGATAAATATGCGGTTCTTCCGGTTTTGTCATCCCCATGATCTTGTTATATTGATTTAAAATTGGCACGGAAAGCCGTTCCATTTTCTGCACCATGTTCATAACGGACGGATCCAGATAGATGGGCACTCCGGATACATTCCAGTCGTTCAGTATTTTCAGAAATTCCACCCCTTTGCTGAGCTGTGGTATCTGACACAAAACAGATCGGCCGTCTTTTTTCACCGCCCGCAGAATATAATCGGTCTGTTTAAAAGCGGCTTCTGGATTTTTCCTGTAATCCGGGTGCTTTGCATGAAGTCCGCACAGGATCACGGTATCTATGTTTTCTTCCGGGATCGTACAGCCCTGCGTCAGTGCCGTATCGTTCAGAGAATAATCCCCGGTATACAAAATCTTTCTCCTTCCGATCTGAAACAGCATCATCATTGCCCCTGGAATGTGCCCCGCCGGATAAAAAGTAACCTTATAGCTTCCAAAATCCATGGTCTTCATAAAACTAACCGGAGTGATCCGGTCAAACAGACTTTTTGCTGCCAGCCTCTCTTTCTCATTCTGTACGTTATTTCCGATAAACATCCGGTCATAGAGCTGATATTCTGCCAGTGTCTTTGTAATCTCTGTCATACAGACATTGGCATAGGTACTTTGTTTCATCAGCCTCAGTAGATATCCCACATGATCTGCATGGGCATGCGAAATAAAAATCTGACTGATCTGATTCATGGACTGCAAAAACGGAGAAGTAAGCAGACTGTGGAACTTTGGTTCAAATTCCATTCCCTCTTTCATTCCCGTTCCTGCATCCAGGATCACCTTCGTATCGCCAATCTGCAGATAGTAACAGCTCGCCCCCACGCTTTGTCCTCCTCCCAGAGGAATAAATGTAATATCCCGACTCATACACACCTCTCATTCTCAGACAGTTTTTGTAAATACAGCGATTTTTGACCCTCCTCTCACCTTATTTACCTATAGGCGTTTGCGAAACGCCACAACACCGCATAAATACGGCATTTTTTGTTACCTAAAAACAAATAACTCCTCACCGGATATGGTATAATAGAGTTGACTAAAAACTATAAACCTACATCCAAGAAAGGAGTTATTCTGATACTTATGATACCATATAAACAGCTTTCTTTGGCAGATATTTTTTCAGATTGCCATGAAAAATTTGAAAATGACAAACCTGCTTTTCTTTCTCTATTAGAAACACATATCGATATTGATGAGTTAATTCCGATTTCTTTTAGAAATCATTTCTATGCATCGACAGGCAGAACCCGTAAATACCCTTTGCAAGCTTTTCTGTGGGCTTTGATTATTCAGCGTATTTTTTCTATCCCTACGGATCAGCTTCTCCTGACTTTTCTCGCTTACTCAAAATCACTTCGGGAATTCTGCGGTTTTATTAAAGTCCCTGACGCTTCCAAAATCACCCGATTCAAACAGGATTTTTTAGATGACCTCCAGCTTGTTTCCGATAACCTTGTTGATGTTACCGAGCCTATCTGTCAGGCGATTGACTCTGCAAAAGCGGATATGACCATCTTTGATTCTTCCGGCATCGAAGCATTTGTTACCGAAAATAATCCCAAGTATGCTAACAGGATCATCAAGCAGCTTAAGGCATACGCGAAAGCTCAGGGCTTTGATAAATCCTATGATCCTTATAAAGCTGCCTATGGTTCCATGCCTTCTCATGCTTCTGCTAATCCTGAGATTAAGCAGCTCTATATCAATGGGCATTTTTGCTATGTCTTCAAGTTCGGCATTGTCACCAACGGACTGGGCATCATCCGCCACATATCTTTTTATAACAAAAACTTTATGGCTTCACATCCTGATATCGTTGTCGAAAAGAAATCCGATTCCCCTGACGAAGATAAATGTGTTCATGATTCAAAGCTTTTAATCCCGACACTGAAGGACTTCTTTTCCAGGCATCCTTTGATTAATCCAAAAACCTTCCTGGGTGATGCTGCTTTCGATACCGCACAGCTCTATAAGAGCCTTCTTACCGGTAACACTTTTGGTAATGACAAACATTTCTCGAAAGCTTATATTCCACTGAATGCAAGATCCGGACTTGAAAATCTGAATTATTCCATCAATGAAGATGGTATTCCGTGTTGTCCACATGATCCTTCTTTACAAATGAGGTACGAAGGCACTTCCAAACTTCGCAGCGGAGTAACAAGATATAAATTTGTCTGTCCAAAAATGAAATGGATTTATGATAAATCAACTCAAAAAGCCCATCGTCATTGCTTCTGTGACAACCCCTGTACCTCTTCTAAATGTGGACGGATGGTCTACATCTACCCAGAAAAGGATCTTCGTGCTTATCCCGGAACAATCCGCGGCACCGAAGAATGGGATGATACCTATAAAATCAGGACTGTTGTCGAAAGAGATATCAACCACATCAAGGACAATCTCTGTCTCGCAGGACGCCGAACACAAAATGAGAAGACTCTGCATGCGGATCTGATTCTTGCCGGGATCACACAACTTATTACTGTTGTTCTCGCAGATAAGATCAATCACCACGAATATATTCGAAGCTTAAAGCCTCTCATAGCATAGGACTTACCAACTTAATAAGACCTATGGCTTATTTAAGTGTGCCTAAAATATTTCGTCATTTAACGTTTCTGCATTTATCATCTCCATTTATTGTGGATAACTGCTATCATATTTCAAATTTGAGTTTCGCAATTACCTATATTTATATTGTCTTAAAAACAGGTTGTTATTTTGAAGGGGGGAGTTTTTTCTTTATAAGAAAAAATAACCGAAAGTGAGAGTCTGTAAACTTCTCACTTCCGATTATTTTCCGTATGTTTAAAGGTAAGATAGGTTATGTTTTTATTTCTGCACCCGCTCGATATACTGCAGGATCAGCTCTGCCGCATCTTCCAGCGGGATTTTTGTCGTATTGATCATCAGATCATAATTCTGGGGATCTCCCCAGGTCCGATCCGTATAGTAATTATAGTAACGTCTCCTGGTCTTATCTTCCAGCTCCATTTCTTTCAGCGTCATATCACCGTAGAAATCATAACTTCTTTTTTTGCGAAATTCATCCGATGCGTAGATAAAAATATGATAACAGTCTTTCTGATCTGCCAGCACCGCATCTGCACATCTTCCAAGGAAAATTCCTCCGGATAACTGTGTAAGTTTCCGGATCAGTGTCGCCTGCTCCTACTTTTGTTCCGATCGAACCGCCTGCAAAGATCAGGCTTTTCTGGCGGACATGTGTTTTCCACTGCCCAAATTCTACAACATCTCCGATCATACCGAAGACAACCGCATTAAGCGGTGCAAGTCCGACTGCCCTTGCCAGACAGCTCATAACGGTCCACGGCAGGCTGTACGGATTGAGGAAAAACAAAAGCTGTCCTCCGAGTGCAATGCAGCTTCCTGCAAGTGCGATATTTCTTTTTCCGAATTTCCGAATCAGCGGTGCACAGAGGAATATACAGACTACCATTGTAAGAATTTCTGCAAGATACAGTGCACTGTAAAGCCAGGTATCGTTTTTGAAGATGTATTTGCAATAATATGGAAGAATCGTTCCGGATACGCTGAAAAAGACACTTTGGAACATCCACAGCAGAAGTACTGCCCAGAAATACTGGTTTATCACCAGAAGTTTCAGTCCTTTTCCAACCGGTACTTTCTCTGCCTTTTCTTTTCCTGCGATCACTACGGTCTCTTTGCAGTTGATAAAGCAGATCAGCAGCAGGATCAGTGCGATCACTGCCCATATCATCATAGTTTTTACCAATGCTGCCTGATCGTTTCCAAACAGTTTAACAAGCGGTGTCGTGCAGGTAACTGCGATGATCTTGCCCAGCGGAGAAAGCCCCATCCTCACTACGCTGAGCATATCTCTTTCGGAAGATACACGGGTCATCATCACCGAAAGACTGCCGTACGGGAGATTGATCTCTGTGTAGCACACGGTTGTACAGAAGTTATAAGTTACAAAAATATAGACTGACTGAACCATTCCCATCGTATGCGGCACAGTAAATAAAAGAATGGCCGATAATGCATACGGTACGCTCATCCAGAGAATCCATGGCCTTGATTTTCCCCATCTGGAATTTGTTTTTTCTACAATGATTCCCATGACCATGTCCGACGCTCCGTCAAAGACTCTGGATAAGAGCATGATCAGACCAACAGTTGCCAGATTTTCACTGCCAAGATCAATGCCGACAATCATTGTTGTTTCTTTTACTTGCTCAATCTTCTTATTTTGTGTAGAATTCATTTGTAGATACCTTTCTTATTCTGCTCATTTGCTAACTGGCCGGTCAGCAATGACAGTTTAACTTAGGTATCTATTTTTGTAAAATCATTTACTTTCTACACTTTGAATTATACAGGAAGCTATACATATACAATCATAGGCATTGGTTATCTGTCTTGATTGTTTATGTAAAAAGTCTTTTCGTTGGTTGGAAACCTTTTCGTGGAGTTTTGCTACCTTGATCCTCTGCTTGCTGCGGTTGTTCGAACCTTTTTGCATTTTGGAAAGCCTGCGTTGTTCTCTCGCTAATTTTTTCTCCGCTTTCCTATAATACCTCGGATATGCAGGCTCATTCCCATTACTGTCACGATATAATTCGTGCATGGAAAAATCCAGACCTAAAAAACGCTGCATCTCCTTTTCCTGTACCTGATCTTCGTACTGAAAAAGAATACTTGCATAGTATTTTCCCCCTGGTGTCTGGCTTACTGTCACAGATTTCAGCCTGTATCCATTCGGGACAGCCCTGTGCTGTTTTAATCTGACTTGTCCGATCTTAGGCAATTTCAAATATCCATTCGATATGGTTATGTTTCCATTGATGCAGATCGTTGAATAGCTGCTTTTATTACGCTTTTTGGATTTGAACCTTGGGAAACCTGTTTTTGGCTGTTTGAAAAAATTCTGGAACGCCGTATCAAGATGTCGGAGCGATTGTTGCAATGCGATACTGTCTACTTCCCGTAAAAATGCATATGCTTCCGTTTTCTTCATCTCAGCCATCTCTTTTGCACAAACAGTGTAGGTTACATTGGCTTTGTTCTCTTCATACTACCTGATCTTTCGGTCAAGCCAGTGGTTGTACACCATCCTCACACAGCCGAACGTCCTGGAGAACAAAATTTTCTGTGCATCATTAGGATATATTCTGAATTTATAAGCTCTGTTTGCCATGCGGCCACTTCCTTTTTCGTTCCTTTTCCCCCTGGCTCTCTATGTATTTTTTGAGCACTCCAATGGGTGCACCACCGGTTGTAAGCAGACAAAAACTCTAGCTCCAGAAACGTTCTTTCCACAACTTTTGCCGTATCTGCGGAAATTCCTTCTTAAGAAGCCTGCTGCTTGCACTTTTATATGCATTTATGAACTTGCTTATTTCCGTATTTGGGTGTGCCCTGAAAAGTATATGTACATGGTCTTTGTCGTGATTCCATTCTTCAAGAGTGATATTGTAATTTGGAGCAATATACTCAAAGATCTCTTTTGCCCTGCCGGAAACAGTATCATCAAAAACCTGGCTGCGGTACTTAACCACAAGTATAAGATGATAGTGCAGCAGGAATACCGAATGAAAAAGCCCGCCGCATACTCTGCGACAGGCTTTTCTTTCACCTTATTTTTACTTATCTTTTTTCTCAATCCATCCCCAGAGTTTATACATGAAGAATCCCCAGATCAGGAACAGTGCAATGAGCACCCACATGGAAACCGGTGATGTGTAGCCGGATCCATCTACATATTTTGCAAACTGAGGAATATCCGCATAATAATATGCCCCTGCCCCAAAGTCCAGGCTGTCGATCAATCCCAGACCATTTGCCATGATATAAACGGCTGCAATGACCGTCAGCACCAGAACGGTATAATTTACGACAGAAAACAGATTTTTCTTTTTTCCTGTTTTTTTCTTCATAGTCTGCATCTCCTTATAATGCCAGATTTGGCAGCGGGAAGAATTTTCCGCTCAGCAGCAGATATACTGCCGCAAAAGTCAGAACAATGTTAAACAACTGTCCAACCACATAAAGTGTCAGTGGTTTTCCGCCTTGGAACTGTTCTTTGATCTCACGGAAATTTGTTTCCAGCCCGATGCTTGTAAATGCCAGAACAAATGCCCAGTTTTTATACTGATCCAGTACACTGTTGATGGATGAAACCGTCTCTTTTCCGAATGCCGGAACTGCTATAAAAGATGCAATTAAGGAAGCGGCAAAAAATCCAAGGATAAATTTCGGAAGTCTGTACCAGATTTCGGATACCCCGATTTTTCTGCTGCTTTCTCCGTTATTTTCAACTTTTGTTGCAAAAAATACTGCAACTGCAAATGCGATAAATCCGATCAGGATATTCTGGATGGATTTTACAAGGACTGCAGCCGTCTGTGCTGTTTCACCAAGTGCAGTACCTGCTACGGTTACTGCTCCGGTTGAATCGACAGTACCACCGATCAGGGCACCGCCTATCAGCTCTCCAAGACCAGTTACACGGATCAACACCGGCTCAAATACCATCATCAGTACTGTAAAAATGATTGATATAGATACAGTAAGTGAAAGGTCATTTTTCTTTGCTTTACTTGCTGCTCCGACTGCGATCGCTGCGGACGTTCCGCACACAGAGGTTGCGGTTGCCAGGGTAATGACAAACGGTTTATTGTCAATTTTTAAAACCCTGGTTCCGAACCACCACATGAAAAGAATGACAATCGGTGTTACGATCCATGCAATCCCCAGTCCGTAAAGTCCAAAATTAACAATATTGGAAAACAGTACGGAAAATCCCATGATCACCAGTCCGACTTTGATATAGAATTCTGTCTGGATCGCCGGCTTCAGCCATGCCGGTACTCCGATGGTGTTGGATACCAGAATTCCGATCAGGATTGCAAAAAATGCCCATTCCAGATAACGGTTCAATGTATACTCAGCACTGATAAATCTTACCAGAACTGCCAGAAGAAACAGTCCCAGAAATGCCGGAAGGTATTTTTTAACGGATAATCCCTTCAGGTGGTTTCCAACAGTAAACAGTACTCCAAGTACAGCCACTGTCAGAATCAGTTTTCCGAAAAATCCTGCGTTTACCTGTTCAAAAAAACTTGTTCCATGACCCCAGGTGCTGAATTTTGCAGCGTTAAAATCAAATGCTCCTGTGATCACGGCCACAGCACCGACTGCGATGATGATAAATCCGATCCATACTGCCAGCCAATCCTCTTTTTTCCAAAGATCACTCAGACTGGATGTCTCTGTTGTTACGATATTCTCTGATGTCGCAGCTTCTGCCTTTCTTTGACTACTCATAATGATCTCCTCCTTCAAACAACTTGGGATCATTATATTCGTTCTCTTACTTTTCTTCTATGGAATATATGTTTTATTTTTTCCATAGGAATTTTTACTGACATTTTTCCATAACTGTGACTTTCACATCAGATGACATATTTCCGGTAGATCTGTATACTATGCCTATTTGATCTTTAACTTCTTAGGCTTTGAGTCATAGCTGTAAGCTTTGTACTTGGCATTGTTGTAAGTCTTAACCTTGAAGCTTGCTGTTCTGCCCTTTAAGCTTACCGGTGCATCCCAATTAAAATTCGCTGTGAAGGTGTTCTTTTTTCCTTTAATTGTCTTATATGAGGAAATTCCCTGAACAGTTGTTGTCAACTGAATACCCTTGGCACCTTTTGGCTTCTTGCCAAGAGTTACGGTAACTGTGAACTTTGTCTTATATTTATATCTCCACTCGCTGTAATTGAAATACTTTGTTACCTTTACATTTGAAACTTTTATGGACTTGATTACCGGTTTTACTGCAGGTCCCATTTCAACATTTTTGAATACCGCCGGATTTCCCTCAACAGTTATACCGTCAGGTGCATCAAGAGCAGGATTATCTACTTTTAGTTTTCCATAGAACTTGAAAGTGTATTTCTTTTTAGGTTTCATTCCTTTTGCTTTAATGCACTTGCCATCATTCCAGCCATTTATAATTGTTGCAAAATTTTTGTTTACTCCAACTACTTCCAGACGAGAAGTTCTTCCGCTGTCTGCAGCACTTACATTTATTGAGTTGATATTGAATTTGTTAGGATACGTAGTAATCTTCATATCAACTGGACGAGCTGCGAAATCGCTGAGAAATGCAACTTCTATCATTTCATCTTTATCTGGAGTTTCTACATAAACTTTCAGCTTAAAGGTTCCTGTGTACAGGCCACCTCTTGCACTTGTTAATCCAATCATTCCGTATGAAACGTTCCCATTGGTCACCCACTTCTGTTCGATTTCTCCTGGATATCTGTCTCTTAGGTGCGTGTAATCTACGAAAGCTTTACCACTTTTAATGATTTCGTTAGAGACACTAAATTCTTTATAGTTTGCACCATCTGGCAGCTCTATTCTGCAAAAAACGCTGTCGTCAACAACCTTCTTGCCGAAAACATCTGTTGTAAAGGATATCTTCACACCGTTGTCGTATGTCTTGGAATACTTATAATCTGCATCATTTTTGTTAACTGTCGCTGCACTTGCAACCACTGCTGTTGCAGCGATCATAATAGTTGTCACTGCCAGAATGAACAGCAGTCTCAATATTCTACGCTTTTTCATCTTCTTCGCCTCCTTTGGAAAAATCAACTGCACTAAAAAGTATGATCTTTCTGCTTTTCTCAGAATCCTGTCAATCTGAAAAACATCAGTTCATTTGCTGATTCGTCCTCTCGCTGCTGTGTCAGCAGGATCAAAAGAGAGCCATCATCTAAAAGCTGCATATCTTCCAGCCACGGATAACTGACGCCAAATATATCATCTGTAGAAATGGCACCTACATGGGTTCCGTCTTTTGCCCAGAATTGTATTTTCCGCATATTTCCGTCTGCCGCTACAAAACCATTTTCTGTTTCTGCCATGCCCGTGATGGAACCAAGCCTGTCTGGAGAACCAATGTCTGCTCCGCCTAATTCCAAAAGCTGATTGCCTTCATAATCATAAACAATAATTTTTGTGCCTCCGTCTTCCGCAGCCATGGAACCGGCAACCATAATATGGTCATTTGTGATCTGGACGTCATCTATCATAGAAAATGGTCCCTTGCGTTCATCATCTTTATTTAATCCGGTCAGTATCCACGGTTCAGCCGTCAGGTTTCCGCCCTGATTCACAATCTTCTGTGTATCGCTGTTCACCCAGAAACTGATTCCCCATTCTCCGGACGGATGCATATTCAAATCGCCGTCTATCGTTGTCTGAAGCACCTTTTTGCCGTCTTTTACACCAATCACATCCTGGATTCCCGGTGAAAGATACAGCATTCCGCTGTTGTCCCCGGAGAGATATTCACAATCTCTTTCCAGTTCCATTGAGGAAACAAATTCGAGTCCACTTTCTGAATACTTGTAAGTATCCAGCTTATTCTCCAGCAAATGGTATACCTGATCATCATGTTTTACAAACTGGTGATCCATAATCTGCATGACACCCTGTGCTTCTTTAAATGGTATATATTCCGGAACAATCGTATAAAAACCTACCATCTGTTCTGTCAATACAGGCTCAACAGGCTCTCCCTCCCATGGCCACGGTGCGTCTTCATTTCCTTCATCTTTTAATTCCATCACAATGCCTTCCAGCAATTCTTTGACAGAATCACTTGCTGCCTCTCCTTCTACTCTGATATCATAAGACGTACCTGACTGCTCATGGCGATACATATACGTGCACCTTCCGGAATCATTTTCCGGCATTACCGCATATTCTGCATTCCCTATTGATACAGTCTCTGCTTTTCCTTCCGCATATTCCTTTAAATCCACACCGAAGGCAATCAGACCCTTCCGGTATTTATATGCATCTTCTTTTGTTGCTTCTATATAAATGCTGTTCCCGGAATCATCTGCTGTTTCTCCGTCAAAAAATCTGACGTAAGAGTAATCATCATCTTCCTGCATTCTTTCTTTGTCGTACTTCCATTCTTCCGGATAATACACAGTAAATAAACCAAGTTTCAGACTTTCCCTGCCCTGGAAGTCCTGATCAGATTCTGTTTCTGTCTGCATAGCTGTTTCTGTCTGCACAGCTGTTTCTTTTTTTTCTTCTCCAGGTTCTTTTTTCTCTCCACAGGCAGTTGTCAGCAGGACACTTGTCATGATACACAACACAAACCACATTTTCTTTTTCATGGGCTCTTCCCTCCTTTCACCATTTATGTCTTTTTCATTTATTTACTGTCACTTTTCACACAATGAAATGTATAGTAATCTTCGTCATCGCTGTAATCTACTTTCAAAGTATCATCGTCATTGATCGTTACGGAAAGAGACGGATTTTCTGATTCGATCATACAGTAGCCCATTGCAACTGACCACGGGAATGTCCCAATCTCCTCGCCTTTATAAACAACTGCTACATTACGGTCATCTTTGAAGTTAAGACGCAGTGCATCACTGATATTCTCTACGCCTTCCATAGATGTCTGCGGTCCGTCTCCTAAAAGTTCTTCCACACTTTCAGCAGCCCAGTCACCTATGACCACTTTCTCTTCCTTTGTCAGATAGCGAGCCGGATCCATGGCATCCGTTCCTTCCTTTGCGAAAATCACTTTTACTCCCATTCCGAGCATATCGTCAAAAGAAATGTTGTTTTCTCCGATGGTTCCGACCATTTCTTCTCCTTCGATAGTTAAGCTAAACTTGTCATCTTTTGCAGACCATTTTCCATTTCCGGTAACTTCTCCTACTGAAAAAGAAACTTTTCCGCCATTTTTTACCTCAAATTCGAAAGCTCCCCCAAAGGTTTCATCCACACTGACAGACATTCCTATCATCTGAGCGGACACTGCTATCCATTTTCCTTCATACGGACTTGCCTCTCCTGCTGTTTTTCCACAGCCAGCCAGTGTTATCATACTAACAATAAATGCAAACAAAAATAATAAATTCCATTTTTTCTTCATAACTCTCGCTCCTTCCCTTACTTATTTTTTGTAAAAAACGGAGTCAGTAATTCTGCCACCTTACTGATCGGCATTGTCTGTAAGATCACTTTACCCGGTCCTCTGACAACAGTATTAAAAACGCCCTCTCCGCCGACCAGCATATTTTTCACTCCTTTTACTGCTACAACATCCATTGTGCAGGTTTCTTCCATTGCTGCCAAATACCCTGTACTGATCAGGATTTCCTGTCCGGCATCCAACTCATACTCCACGGCATGCCCGTCAATTTCTACAAATGCAGTTCCATTTCCACTCAGTTTCTGCATAATGAAACCTTCCCCGCCAAACATACCTTTTCCTAATTTTTTCTGGAAATGCATGGACAGTTCCACTCCTTCTTCTGAAGCAAGGAATGCACTCTTCTGCACGATCATAGAATGACCGTCTCTGATATCCAGTGCTTTGATCGCTCCCGGAAAACTTGATGCAAATGCAATCGTTCCGTCTGCATCTTCTGCGGTATATCTGTTTTGAAACATAGAATCACCTGACATCAGCCTGCCGAACATTTTTTTCATTCCGCCTCCGGAAATTGTCTCCATTTTCATATTCGGACTCATCCAGCTCATGCTTCCGCTTTCTGTGATCATGGATTCTCCTGCTGATAATTCACATACAACAACCGGTAAATTTCCTCCTAAGATTTCATACTTTTTCATAGTAAATTTCTCCTTCCTTTTTTTGTTTTGTTTGCTTTTCTGGTTTCGTCTGGTTTTGCTTTCCGTTTTCCTGTGATGAAAGCATAACAGATCCAGAAAATAAATGATATGGTCGCCATTCGTATTTTTGGCCTGATTTTCCAAAATACGAATGATTAGTATACTATATGTTGTTTTCTTTGTTTTGCGAAAACTATATATAGATACCTCTCATTTTTCTTCAGAAACCTGAAATATATCCGGAAATAAAAAAAGAGCCTGTACGACTCTTTTTTTACTCTACCTGATTGTATGTCAGCTTATCCAGCTGATTGCATTTACGAAACAGGTCTATGTAAAGCATTAATTCTTCCCTGGCTGTTATTCCCAGTTTTCGGTTCATGTTTGTATTATGCTTTCTCGCCGTCCCAATACTGATATAAAGCAGCGAAGCTATTTCCTGGATCGTATATCCTTCAATATAATACTGAAGAACTTTTCTTTCTGCCGGAGTCAGCGTTTCCACACGCAAGGCAAATGCTTCAAGCATTTCTTCTATATTCGGAGGAATTCCGCCATTTTCCAGTTTTTCTGTATTTCTTTTTGTCTGCATAAAATCAACCAGTGCATCCACTTCTGAAATTCCCGACAGATTCCCGTCTGTCAGCGTATCATCCTGCAGTGCTTTTAAACTTCGCAAAATCGGTTTTACAAAACGGTTGGACATAGTGATGGAAAGAAGCAACAGGAGAAAAAGAAAGATCAACGTACCGGTAATCCAGGCTCTTCTGTTTTCTGCTGTTAATTTTTCATAATTCGCTTCGGACATCAATGTCAGTACCGCCAGCGGCATTCCATTGCAGCTTTTCAGGTTAAGCAGTTCATGCCTGCCTATATACTTTCTGAAAGCAGCGGAATAAGTGTTATAATGCTTTCCATTCTTCACGGTCATCGTTCCGGTTGGTGAAAGATGAGTTTCTTTTGTGTCCCCGAACATTGCTTTATCCAGATAAATTTTCCCTTTTTCGTCCATTGGAGCCACTACTGTCACCATATTTCCATAGGATCCTTCTACCATAGGATAGGAAAGTCTGAAATATAGATTGCTCATCTCCATACCACACAGCCCCCGCACTTTTCCGGTGCTGTCTAAAACCGGCACATATAAAAGCTGTACATCTTCCCATGTATCCTTCAGTTTGAGCCGATCGGTCCACAGACAGCTCTCTGCCAGCCGGTTTCCTTTAAATTTCATGATCTGTTCATAGCCTGACAATGCAGATGTATCAAACTCTAAATTCCAACGGTTATGGAGCTGTACCTGCTCTGCCCTTGCAATATAAGCATTTCCCCTGAAAAAAACCACGTGCTGTTTGCTTGTATTTACTGCCTTTAAATCAGACAGCCGCAGGTAGATTCCCATGCGTGATGTGTCTGCGTACTCCGTTTCCGTATTTACCGTTGCATTTAATATAACAAAAACTCCGCTGCAATACTTCACATCCAGTGCTGATCTCAGTGAAGAATACAAAGCTGCCTCCAAATCCATAATTAACTGAGGATTGTCATTTAAATCGGAGAATGCTTTTCCATTGGCTGTCAAGTATTGACTTAACTCTTTTGTGATTTCTTCTGATAGAGAAATGCTTCTCGCCATCATAATGTCGGTCTGCTCTGTCATGGCAGACACCGTATTTTTCTGCTGGTCAGACAACATTTCCCCTACTTTCAAATCCATTCCCGGAATGACTCCCAAAATACTCATCAACAGAACTGCTGCCGAAAAAAGGGTCAGAATCACTACACACCAGTAAACAATCAGTCTTTGCTGCATACAGATGCTTTGTTTCCTTATTCCTTTTATGATTTTCCATAAATTTTTTCTCTTTTTCCTCATACGCCCGTCGCCTCTTCTGATTCATCCGGTCAGACATTATTGTGTGTATGCCACTTTGAAATCCGCTAATGTCTCTTTGACAAGTTTATCTATATTTTCCGGTTTGTTTATGCACTGCTGACGCTTTACTGACAATACTTTCCTGACAAGTTCTTCAAACCTTGTTTCCAGATCCAGATAGGAATCCAGCTGCGGAGCCGTATAAAATGTATAATTCTCCTGCGTATCCAGAAAAGCCTGATAAAGCGAGACATACATCGGATCACTCAGCTCCTTGATTGCTTCCGGAAGGCAGGCATCAAAAGCCTCCTGCTTTACCGGCATATATCCAAGGCTGGTTACAAATTCCACATTTTTCCGGGTTTCTGTCAGCCATTTAAGAAAGGTGATGCAGGCTTTTTCTTTGTCCGGTGTGGATTTTACAGTACAGATACCGGCACCCCGCTGCATGACCATCTTTTCCCCTGTGGAAAATACAGGACATGGCATGGCGACAATCTCTATTTTTTCTGATGTGTTATCTTCATAGGTAACTTCATCAGAATAGTACAGAACACTGGCAGAGGAAGCCACTGACACGATGGAATCTCCCGTGCGTAAAGGTTCTGTCGCATAACCGCTGCGAAGCCATACACCTCCGGACAGTGCCGCTTTTGCATAAGGCTCCCATGCCGTTTCAAATTCCGGTCCAAAAGCCAGATTTTCTCCTTTAAAGAAATTTTCGCCCAATGACTCTACGCCTACCTGAAAATAGTTAAAATGATAATCATGAACAAAAAAATTCTTTCCGTCATGCGGGATCTTTGGTGTCTTGTTATCTGTCCATTCAGCATATTGTTCTGACATCGCAAAGAGCCCTTCCCATGTTCTTAAATCTTCGATATCCGCCCCTGTTTCTTTTGCAAAACGGTCAAATGCCGTTTTATTGACAAACATAACTTCCGTTGATTTTGCTACCGGCAAAATAGAAAGTCTGTCGTGAATGACACCTTCTTCCAGAAAAGCAGGAATAAACTCGTCCAGTTCTTCTTTCGTAAAATAATCGCAGTAATCTACAAGAACGGTGTCATCCGGCATAGCCAAAACAGTTTTCGGATAGGAAACAAACATATCCGGCAGTTCGGAAGCTCCCGGATCTCCAAATGCAGATGCCAGTACATTTTCATGTATTGTATTCGTATTCGTAACACTGCCAACCTGTACCCATATATTTTCCTCTTTTCCAATCGTTTCGTTAAACTGATCAATCAGATCATTTAAGGGTGATTCTGTCTGTCCGCCATATACATGCCACAATGTGACAGTGATCGGATCTTTCGTTTTTTTCTGCCCGCACCCTGTAAAGATCAGGACTGCGATCACTGCCAGAGACAGGCAGATCCTTTTCATAACAGATCTCATGTTTATCTTTTCTCCTTCCGGGACTGCAGCTTACAGACTGTCCAGAACTGCAGTCATATAGCTGGATGAAATGGTATTGTAAATGAAACAGTCGATCAGACCCGTTTTTTTACATTCTACTACTTTTTTTGCGGTCTCTGCATTTGCTTTCTCATCTACTGTAAAAATAAATTTACAGTTTGGAGCATACCTACGCACTTCCCGGCAGATTGCCAGACGTTCTTTTAATGACCACAATGCTTGACCTGTAATTTCCATCATCAGAATATGCGGCTGAATGACTCTGCATAATTCTGCTGTTTTATCCGGTGTGTCTGACATCTCAATAAAAAAATCAGAATCATAGGATTTGAGCACCTTTGCTATGGCATCCGAAAATAAATAATTCTGCATATCGATAACGACCTTTCTCACACTCTGTTCCCTCCCTGTTTTTTACACTCGTTTCACTTTTACATACTACTATGATATCTGTTTTTTGAGACTTAAGCACTACCCAGATGGGTAGTAAAATGTACTTTTGCAAAAAAAATCCCATTGCCTCACTATCAGGAAAGCAATGGGATTTTTCATTTTTTAAAATCCGTTTATAATCAGATTTTTCTTTGTAACAGCTACCGCCAGTTTTGTTTTGGAATCAAAATTTGTTTTCTGCAGCATATTTTTAATATGCCATTTTACTGTCTCCGGTGATATGCACAAACTTTCTGCGATTTTTTTGTAGGATTCTCCTTCCACCACTAATCGCAGGACAGCCAGTTCCCCCTGTGTAAAATCACAACTTTTCGCCGTTCCGATCATCACCGTCGGCGGAGCGTCCGGATAGACACTCTCTCCTTTCATCGTGCGGTCCATAACCTCCAGTAGCTCTTCTTTTCCGGCATCTTTATACCAAAAACTTTCTACTCCTGCTTTATGTGCCCTCTCAATAAAACTGCACTCTGCTAAAGAAGTCACGATAATTATCTTTATCTGAGGCATCGTTTTTTTAATCTGCTCTGCTGCCACAAGACCGCTCTCATCATCCTCTGTACAGACATCCATCAGAACAAGTTCACACCTGCTCTGTTTGCACACAGTTTCTGCCATAGCTGCATTTGTGATAGAAGCTTCCAGAGAGTATCTCCCACTGGACTGAATATAATTTTCCATATCTTCCCTTGCCATACGCTGATCTTCCACGATAAGTACCCGTATCATCTCCGCACCTCCCTTAAAAGCTTAACGGTTATCGAAAACCGTGGGGCTGCAGTGATCCTCATGCTGCCTCCACATTGCTCCACCCTTTTTCGTATACCGGATAGCCCTCCGCCTTCTTTGATGTTTTTTTCCGGTTTCTGTCCATTATCCGTGAGCACCATGACCCACTCCTGCTCTTCAATACTGAATTTCACATACAGTTCGCTTGCTCCTGCATGGCGGACACAATTGGAAAGTGCCTCTAAAAGTATGATATCCATCAGTTCAGATATATGAGATTCCCAGACTTTTTCTCCTGTATAAATGATTTTTACTCCCAGAACTTTCGCCCTTTCCTGCACCTGCCTGTGCAGCTGTTCGCCTTCAACAGACTCATTATCCTTATTCAGCAGGTCTAATGTCTGCTTCCATTGCGAGAGAAACATATCACGATCTTCTTCGGATTCCCGCATCAACATTCGCTGTGTTGCCAGCACGCTGTATCCCAGATTATCATGCACTCTCATTTTCATAGATAATGTCTCTTCTTCTCTGGTCAGAGTTACGACATTTTTGGAAAGTGCTTTCATGGCCGCCGACATTTCCTGAAGCTTCTGATTTTCTTTTTTTAACAATGCCTTGCTCTGACATAATTCTGATACTTCTGAAGCAAGGAACTGAGAAAATCGATCTCCACCTGCCGTAATGATCTCTTTCTCTGAAAATTTCCATACGCTTCCGTCTGAAAAGCAGTATACTTTCAGATCAAAATCATAAAATACATGATCTTTAAGAGGCCGTCTCAGTGCTTCCCGCAATTCTGTGATGTTCTGGATATCCCTGCCTGCCAGATTCCGGCAAAGCTGATACATTTTCCGGTTCATCAGTTTCGGCATTCCGTTCCTGTCAAAAAATCCGATTCCGCTCGGCAAATTGTCCAGACTTTCCTGAATCGCATTTTCCCTCAGACAGTTTGTGCGACGTTTATAAATTCCAAATGCCTGTATTCCCGCAAATAAAAATCCGCAGATCCCCATAATGATCAGGATTCCATACGGCATTTTTAAGAATACCATGAAATCCTCTTCTCCATAAAATCCCTGCCGCACACATAACCCGGACGTTATCAAGAAAGCAGCTATAAGCAACAGGCTGTCCTGCAGCATCGCCTTTTTTTTCTTTCCCCTGTTCCCTCACAGATGAGCAAAATCATATACAGCAATGTCAGAAAAATGAAAATCCAGACTGCCATGATCCGATATTCCGGCGGACAGCTTCCAAATGCTTTCATCATTCATCATGACCCCCTTTCAGTACCAGGGAAAGCAGCCATGCACCGTCAAAATCCTGCTCTGCATAAGCCTGGTATCGTCCGGCAACTTTTTGCAGATTTGTTTTACATTCCACACTCAAAGACATAAGAATCTCTTCATCCCTGCGTTTGAGATTCAGGGTGAATGCCGACAGATCTTCGAGTGATTCTTCAATGACTGCCTCAAGAAAATCATAAATCTGCATGGCATCCTCACTTCGGATTTCATCCAGAGAAGTGACAAAAGCTGCTTCCACATGGTTCCATTCCAGACTCCTTATCGTTTCCCTGAAGCATAATTCCAGTTCTCTTATCGGAAACACTTCACTCTGCTCTGCAATGAGGATAAGATTGCTGCGTCTTTTTATATAGGCTCCGATTACAACAATTTTCCCTAATATTTTTTTCCTTTCCTTCTCATTTTCTTCCATGGCATATGCTTCCATGAATTTCGCCAAAAGCGTACTCTGTCTTGCTGTTTGTTTCTGTATTTTATCATACAGCTGATTCTGGACGGAAAGTTTTTCTACTTGTTTTTTTGTTCTCAGATTTTCTTCTTCAATCAGATTTGCATCTTTTAATTCTTCTTTACGGTCTTCCAGCTCTTTTAAAATTTCCTGTAGTTCTGAGAGATTTTCTTTCCATAAGACATAGCCTCTCCAGATTGGTTTCCCTGACAGCCGAATTCCATTTTCCGACATGACAGGTCTTTGGATTACCTGTTTTGCGATCTTTGGTACAATATATTCAGAACCCTGAGACTGATAAATGCATTTTCCATTCTGGTCTGTGATCTGTGCCGAAATGGTAGATGCTGCAAATAACTGTGCATATCCTGTATTGGAGGGGATCAGTCCGGACTGGATGCAGCTTTCAATGATCAAAGCAAACAGAAGGCACAATGTGGCTGTCATATCTTTTGAAACTATTTTCCAGAAAGGCAGATCAAGATAATAAGCAATGCTGTAAGCCGCCGCCACTCCATAAGTGGCAAAAGGCAGCCAGCCCATTTTTTTATTTTTAATTTTCCTGCATCTTAACAGAATGATCAAAAGTGCCGCCAGTGCACATCCAAGCTCCCATGCGACTACAATATAATACCCTCTTCCATATCCATAAACTCCTGTTTTATAAGAAGACACTTCTCCAAGTTTTCCCTTCGGAAAGGTAAAAACCAACTGGTGCATATCATTTGTTAATACAATTCCGATCAGAAAAAGTGCAGGAAGAAACAGCAGCCATCGTCTTTTTGGTAATTTATAGCCCTCCGGCTGCCGTATATAAAAGGCCAGATAAAGACTGACCGTAGGGATCAGCAGCATAGGTATATAGTAAAAATACCAGGCGTATCGCCAGGCTGTCGGCATCTCGTCCGATATTTCAAATTTGCACATCCGGATAAACATCCAGAAAATCATCATTGCTGCGATTGCAGTCAGGCAACGACGGATTTCTTTCTGGATAATCCTTTTCCGGAAAGAGATCGCCCACACCACATAAAGTCCTATATAAATAAAAGGTCTTAAAAGACGGCAGGCGGATTCCAGATAAGGATCTGCAACCGACACATAATGAAGCAGAACTGCAGTGCACACGCACAGTGCCACACTTCCGGCATATAATGTAAACTTCTTTTTCTCTGACACTGCTCCTGCTCCTTCCTGTTATGATTTACCATTATGTTCTTCACTGTTTCATAACTTCCGCATACGATGCTTATCACAAAGACGAAAACTCCAAGTAAAATCAAATTTTGCTGACGACTGTGCAAAAATTTCCGATATTTTCGATTTCTAGCTATTCTTTTTTCAAAATGCATGTAGTTACTCCCTTTTATCTGCACGGTTATATGATTTTTCCTGTAAAACTGTAATATTTCTATTATATAATATCTCCTTGATACGGTCAATTTGAAATAAGGCTACCGCAATCCCACTGGCTTTAGACGGTGGGTTAAGGTAGCCAAAAGCTGAGAATTATTGTATGCTAATGATATGGGAACATGGAAATCTAAAAACAGACACAAATATTTATTACAATACCACATTATTTTCGTCTGCAAATATAGGAAGAAATTACTGGTTTCGCAACAGGTATCAGATGATATAAAGCAGTTTTCATATGAGATATGTCAAAAGCACAAAGTTATTATCAAATACATGGAAACTGACAAAGACCATATTCACTACATGATAGAAACTGAACCTACAATGTCGGTGAGTAAAATTGTAAACCTAATGAAAAGTTATACGACTTACCATATATGGAAACGCTATCCGAATTATTTGCGGAAGCATTTCTGGAAAGAACATACATTTTGGACAGATGGTTATTTTGCTTGTAGTGTAGGAAATGTATCAGAAGAAATGCTAAAAAAGTATATCGAAAATCAAGGCTAAGAAAGAAGGTGGCAGCGAATGTTAAAAGCATATAAATACAGAATATATCCCAATAATGAGCAGAAAGTACAGATAGAAAAAACATTTGGCTGTTGCCGTTTTGTGTATAATCAGACACTTGCATATCGGAAAGAAAGATACGAAAAAGAGAAAAAATCTGTCAGCAAAACAGATTGTAATAATTACTGCAACAGGGAATTAAAGAAAGAGTATGAATGGCTGAAAGAAGTGGATAAGTTTGCTTTAACAAATGCGATTTATAACATGGACAGTTCATATCAGAAATTTTTTAGGGAGCATGCAGGTTATCCAAAGTTTAAGAGTAAACATGATAATCATAAATCATATACAACAAATTTTACGAATGGCAACATAACAGTAGATTTCGATGGAAACAAAGTAAAATTGCCTAAATTAAAAGGCGTAAAAGTAAAACTGCATAGAAAGTTTAGCGGGCAGATAAAATCAGCAACGATATCACAAGTGCCGAGTGGGAAATATTATGTATCGGTTTTAGTGGAAACAGAACATGTGGAACTGCCACATACAACCCAAAATACAGGAATCGATTTAGGTATTAAGGATTTATGTATTACTTCTGGTGGAAAGAAATACGAAAATCCCAAAATTATCAGAAAATACGAGAAGAAACTGGAAAAACTGCAAAGGCAGTTAGCCCATAAAGAGAAAAGAAGTCAAAATTACTACAAAACAAAGAAAAAGATAGCATTATGCCATGAAAAAATAACAAATACCAGAAAAGATTATCTGCACAAGATGTCCCATGAGATTATCAGCGAAAACCAAGTGATAGTTTCGGAAGATTTGCAGATAAAAA
>OJMP01000411.1_pt1 | contig 41148 bp, 36 predicted proteins | sample 1597311 | NCBI WGS metagenome assembly OJMP01 (sample SAMEA2452134, study PRJEB22498) | human gut metagenome | biome: human feces; feature: human gut; material: feces | place: Australia | collected 2012 | reverse complement strand
CAAGGCTCTGTAAGGTCTGGCTTGCAACCTGTCCGATGCTCTCACCTGTGATAAGTCCGAGACAACGGTCTTTTTTAGCGAAATGCTCGGCAATACGCATCATATATCTTCTCATGATAATAGTAAGCTCATCATGAGGACACTGATCATAAATATAAAGCTGTATATCTGTAAAGTTAACTACATGGAGACGGATCGGTCCGCTGTATTTGGCTACCAGGCGGGCAAGATCCACTACCTTCTGTTTTGCGCGCTCACTGGTGTATGGCGGTGCATGGAAATATACCGCATCGATCTTGACACCACGTTTTGCGATCATATAGCCGGCAACCGGACTGTCGATCCCACCGGAAAGAAGAAGCATGGCTTTTCCGTTTGTTCCGATGGGCATTCCGCCTGCGCCCGGAATGGTCTGGGAATATACGTAAATCTTGTCACGGATCTCAACAGAAAGATCCAGCTCCGGATGATGAACATCTACACTTGCCTCCGGGAACGCATCCAGGATACGTCCGCCAAGCTCAGCGCTGACTTCCATGGAGCTGATCGGATAGGATTTCTTTGCGCGGCGTGTCCAGACCTTGAAGCTTCCGTTAAAATCCGGATGCCACTGCTTCATATAACCCACAACATCTTCGGCAAGCTTCTCAAAGCCCTGTTCTTCATAGATCATAACCGGGCAGATGCCTACAATACCGAATACATGCTGCAGAGCATCTACAGCCTCATCGTAATCATAATTCTCCGGGCAGAATACATAAACTCTTCCCTGCTCTTTTTTTACTTCAAAATCTCCCTCGATCTTGGAGAGTGCGATCTCCATCTGATGTACGAGAGCATCTTCAAAACGATAGCGGTTTTTTCCCTTAAGGGCAATTTCCGCATATTTGATCAGAAATGCATGTACTAACATAAAAATCCCTTTCTTCTGTATTCTCTATCGACGTGCATACCTGCGCAGCATCGGAATTGTTTTTCCCAGTGCTTCCAGGCAGTAATCTACCTCTTCAAAGGTATTTTCCTCACAGAAGCTGATGCGAACGGTACTTTCCACATCGGCTCTGCTCAAGCCCATAGCTGTCAGTGTTGCACTCGGTTTTCTCTTATGACTGGAGCATGCACTTCCTGCGGAAATATATACTCCGAATTCTTCCAGTGTATGGAGCAGGACTTCGCTTCGGACTCCATGAAAAGTCACGCTCATGATGTGCGGTGCCCCTTCTCTTAAAGGCATTCCGTTGATGGTGATGTCTCCAAGCTTTGAAAGTCCCTCTGCCATCCGTTCTTTCAGGTCATAAAGGTGCTGTATTTTTTTATCAAAATCCGTATATACCATCTCTGCAGCAACGCCAAGGCCTGCGATTCCCGGTACATTGTCCGTTCCGGAACGCATGCCGTTCTGCTGTCCACCTCCAAGGATCTGATCCTTACTTTCTCATTGATGTACAAAAATCCGACACCCTTTGGTCCGTGGATCTTATGGCTGCTCACAGAAAGAAGATCGATCCCCAGCTTTTTCGGATAGATACGATACTTTCCGAATGCCTGGATGGCATCTACATGAAAAAGTGCTTTCGGATTTTTTTCATGGACAAGCTTTCCGATCTCTTCTACCGGCATCACGGCTCCCACCTCATTGTTCACGTACATCACAGACACCAGAATGGTATCCGGACGAAGAGCCGCTTCCAGTGCATCCAGCTTTACAACTCCCTGATGATCAACAGGAAGAATGGTCACCTCATAGCCCTGTTCTTTCAGATAGGCAAAAGGCTGGGCCACTGCCGCGTGCTCCACTGCCGTTGTAATGATATGGTTTCCCATACGCTTATTGGCTTCCACACCACCGATGATAGCAAGGTTATCCGATTCTGTTCCACCGGAGGTAAAAAGAATCTCTTTTTCATTCACTTTCAGTAATTTTGCAAGGGTCTGGGCACTTCTGCGGACATAATTCTCCGCTTCCATTCCCTTTTTATGCATGGCAGAAGGATTTCCGAAATCTTCTGTCATGGTTTTGCAGACAATATCCTTTACTTCATCGAAGCATCTCGTTGTCGCGGAATTGTCAAAATATGCTTCCATAATCTATTCATCCTCCAGTTGAAACATCAGAACAGAAAGTACTGCGAGTCCCGCGGTTTCTGTCCGTAAGATCCGGTGTCCCAGGGTGATGGGTTTCGCACCGGCTTCCATGGCATCTGCCACTTCCTGCTCTTCAAAACCACCCTCAGGGCCGATAAAGACACCGATGCTTTTTCCCGGTTCGATCGACCGGATCAGTTCTTTCGTCTCTTTCATTCCCTTTGCAAGTTCATAAGGGATCAGTAGAACGTCCAGTTCTTTTGCATAGACAAGGGCTTCTTTAAAGGTCATCACAGAATGTACCTCCGGCACCAGCATACGCTTGGACTGTTTTGCCGCACTTTCTGCGATCTGCTGCCAGCGGGATACTTTTTTTTCTGCTTTTTTGTTATCCAGTTTTACCACGCAGCGTCTGGTTGAAACCGGAACTACGGAATATGCTCCAAGCTCTACTGCCTTCTGGATGATCAGCTCCATCTTATCAGCCTTCGGCAGTCCCTGAAAAAGATAAATACGGTTCTGCAGCTCATAATCCGGCTCCTGTACATAGAGGATATGAAGCAGGACTTCATTCTCCCCTGCGTTTTCGATCACACAGTGATATTCTTTTTCCTTATCGCTGATCCAGAGCTCCTCGTCTTTTTTCATGCGGAGCACATTGACAATATGATTGACATCATTTCCTGTGATACGGATCTCATGTCTGTCCCTGTCGATCTGATGAGGTTCCACAAAAAATCGCTGCATGAGATCAGTCCTTTCTTGCTGTCACAGATACCCACTCGCCCTGATGAGTCACCTCAACAAGCGTCAGTCCGGCGTCTTTTACAGCCTTCACTACGACATCCTCCTTTACATCCAAGATGCCTGATGTAATGTAGTAAGCGCCTTTTTTCATCTGTGCAACGATCACCGGAGTCAGCGGTACCAGAACATCTGCCAGGATATTTGCAGTTACGATATCATATTTCTCATATCCGACCTGATTCTGAACTTCTTTGTCATCGATGATGTTTCCGATCATCATGTCAAAGGATTTCTCCTCGATCTGGTTGGCCTCCTTGTTCTCAGACACTGCCGGAACTGCACAGGGATCAAGATCTGTACCAACCACATGACCTGCACCAAGCTTCAGTGCAACGATTCCCAGGATTCCACTTCCGGTTCCCACATCCAGAATCTCCATTCCCGGCTTCACAAATTTCTTCAGCTGACGGATCACAAGCTGTGTGGTCTCATGCATTCCTGTACCAAAGGCAGTTCCCGGATCAATGTGGAGGATCATCTTGTCCTTATCTTCTGCCTTCACTTCTTCCCAGGACGGTACGATCAGAATGTCGTCTACATAGAACTGATGGAAGTACTGTTTCCAGTTATTGATCCAGTCCTTGTCCTCTGTCTGGGATTCTGTGATGGTTGCCTCTCCGATATCCACAAAGCTTCTCAGATCCTCCAGTGCAGCCTTCACATCTTTCAGGATTGCCTCGGTATCCGCATCCTCTTCCAGATAGAAGTTCAGATATGCGATCCCGTCATCTGCTGGTCCCTCCGGCATGATATCCACAAACATCTGTGCTTTGTCCTCATCGGTCAGCGGCTGTTTGTCCTGGATCTCCACACCTTCAATCCCCACCTCGGCAAGTGTACAGATCACAATATCCTCTGCCTCTGTTTTTGTCTTAAGTGTAAAACGGTTCCATTTCATCTTTTATATCTCCTTATGCTGTATACACATTTACGGATTTTCATTCCAGTCTGTCGCCTGTTTTCTATTGTCTCGAAAACGGGCACTTCTTTTAATATACACGAATACAGAAAAAAAAGAAAGAGGCATTTTGTGCCTCTTTCCTGTTTTCACTTTATTTATTCCTCAAACATTTCCTTAACTTTCTCACGGAAACCTTTTTTCTTCTTTTCGGTTTTTTCGGAAGTCTCGGATGTGCTGTCCTCTGACGGACGGTTTCCACATGCCGCATCAAAAGCTTCCAGAGCTTTCTTTGCTTCCTCATTGAGATTTGTCGGAGTCTGGACTACCAGGGTTACATAGTGATCACCACGAACATTCTTGTTACGTAATGACGGAACACCTTTGCCCTTCAGGCGGATTCTTGTATCCGTCTGTGTTCCCGGTTTCACCTCATAGGAAACCTCACCGTCAACGGTATTAATACGCATCTCACCGCCGAGTGCAGCCTGTGCAAATGTGATCGGAGCTGTTGAAAAGATATTCATATCCTGTCTCTGGAAGATCGGATGACGGGCTACATTTACCTCCACCAGCAGATCTCCTCTCGGACCGCCGTTGGTTCCCGGCTCACCTTTTTCACGGATACGGATGCACTGGCCATTGCAGATACCTGGATCTTCTTTCTGGAAGAAGTATATCCGGTTCCACGGCAGGCACTGCATTTATCCTTGATCACCTTACCGGTTCCATTACAGTCCGGACAGGTCTGAACATTACGTACCATACCAAACATGGACTGCTGAGTGTAAACGATCTGACCCTGGCCTTTACATTTCGGACATGTGACCGGTGATGTTCCCGGTTTCGCTCCGGTTCCGTGACATGTGGTACACTCATCTTTGAGAACGATCTCCAGCTCTTTCTCGCATCCGAAAACCGCTTCCTCAAAAGTAATGTTCACACGTGCACGAAGGTTGGCACCCTTCATCGGTCCATTGTTGGCCCGTCTGGTTCTGCCTCCGCCGCCGAACAGGTCTCCGAAGATATCTCCGAAGATGTCTCCCATATCCGCACCGTTGAAGTCGAATCCACCAAAGCCGCCGGCACCGCCTCCGCCGCCGTTTTCGAATGCTGCATGACCAAACTGATCATACTGTCTTCTCTTGTCGGCATCACTTAAAACGGAGTAAGCCTCTGTCGCCTCTTTGAACTTCGCCTCAGCCTCTTTATCACCCGGATTTACATCCGGGTGATATTTCTTGGCCAACTTACGATATGCTTTTTTTAATGTTGCGTCGTCGGCGTTTTTATCCACACCTAAGACTTCATAATAATCTCTTTTATCAGCCATTGTAATTATTTCCTACTTGTCTTAGACTTCCTTGTAATCAGCATCTACAACATCATCGCCGTATCCTGCTTCATTTCCGCCCTGGGCACCAGCGTTTCCGCCCATGTTGCCCATATCCGGTCCAGGACCAGCCTGACCCTGAGCTCCCTGAGTCTGCTCATACATCTTGGAGAACAGTTTCTGAGCGCTCTCCATCATCTTCTCCTGTGCAGCCTTGATATCTGCAACCTGAGAATCAGTAAGCTCCTGAGCATTTGCTGTCTGTGCAAGAAGATCTTTCAGTGCATTGAGGTCAGCCTCAACACTTGCTTTATCGTTTGCGTCAAGCTTGTCGCCAGCTTCTTTCAGTGCATTCTCAACCTGGAATACCATGGAGTCTGCATTGTTTCTTGTGTCGATAGCCTCTTTACGTTTCTTATCCTGAGCCTCGAACTCAGCTGCTTCTTTGACAGCTTTGTCGATATCGGAATCGGACATGTTAGAACCAGCTGTGATCGTGATGTGCTGCTCCTTACCTGTTCCAAGATCCTTAGCAGATACATTAACGATACCGTTGGCATCGATGTCAAATGTTACCTCGATCTGCGGAACTCCACGACGTGCTGGCGGGATTCCATCCAGACGGAACTGGCCGAGGGATTTGTTGTCTTTCGCGAACTGACGCTCACCCTGTACTACGTTGATATCTACTGCTGTCTGGTTATCAGCTGCGGTGGAGAAGATCTGGCTCTTCTTGGTCGGGATGGTGGTGTTACGCTCGATCAGACGAGTTGCAATACCTCCCATCGTCTCGATGGACAGAGACAGCGGAGTTACATCCAGAAGAAGGATGTCGCCTGCGCCGGCATCTCCTGCAAGTTTACCGCCCTGTACGGAAGCACCAAGTGCTACGCACTCATCCGGGTTCAGGCTCTTGCTCGGCTCGTGTCCGGTCAGCTGTCTTACTTTATCCTGTACAGCCGGGATACGTGTGGAACCACCAACCAGAAGCACCTGTCCAAGATCAGAAGCAGTAAGACCTGCATCAGAAAGTGCACGGCGAACCGGCTCTGCTGTTTTCTCAACAAGATCGTGTGTAAGTTCGTCAAATTTAGCTCTTGTAAGGTTCATATCAAAATGCTTCGGTCCTTCAGCTGTTGCTGTGATGAACGGAAGGTTGATGTTTGTTGTTGTTGCGGAAGAAAGCTCTTTCTTAGCTTTCTCAGCTGCCTCTTTCAGTCTCTGAAGAGCCATCTTATCGTTGCTTAAGTCTACGCCCTCTGTTCTCTTGAACTCGGAAAGCATGTAATCTGTAACTTTCTTATCAAAGTCATCTCCACCAAGACGGTTGTTACCAGCTGTGGAAAGAACCTCGATAACGCCATCACCAATCTCGATCACAGATACATCAAATGTACCACCGCCAAGGTCGTATACCATGATCTTCTGCTCTTTCTCATTGTCAAGACCATATGCAAGAGCTGCTGCTGTAGGCTCGTTGATGATACGTTTTACATCAAGTCCTGCAATCTTACCAGCATCTTTTGTTGCCTGACGCTGAGCATCATTAAAGTAAGCTGGAACAGTGATAACTGCTTCTGTTACTTTCTCTCCTAAGTAGTTTTCAGCATCTGATTTTAATTTCTGTAAGATCATTGCTGAAATTTCCTGTGGAGAGTATGCTTTGTCATCGATCTGAACTTTGTAATCTGTTCCCATATGACGTTTGATAGAAGCGATTGTCTTCTCAGCGTTTGTAACTGCCTGACGTTTTGCAGGTTCACCGATCACACGTTCTCCTGTCTTTGTAAATGCTACTACAGATGGTGTTGTTCTCATACCTTCTGCATTTGTAATAACGGTTGGTTTTCCACCTTCCATAACTGCTACACAACTGTTTGTTGTTCCTAAGTCAATACCAATAATTTTACCCATGATCTATGTCCTCCTAAGATTTCTTCTTATTCTATATATAATATAAATATTAGTTAGCTACTTTTACCATACTATGGCGCAGTACATTTTCTTTGTACATGTAACCTTTCTGTAATTCTTCTGCAACGATGTTCTCACCGAACTCATCATCTTCGACATGCATCACTGCGTTATGAAGATTTGCATCGAATTCTTTTCCTTGCGCATCCATTGGTGTTACTCCCACATCTTCCATTACAGCGACAAACTGTTTATAGATCTGTTCGATTCCTTTAACGAATGCGGAGTCTTTCTCTTCTTCGGATACGGCTTCTAAGCCTCTCTCAAAGTTATCAATAACTGGAAGAAGTTTTTCTAAAACTCCCATTGCTCCCATATCATAACGCTGTGTAGCTTCCTTTGCTGTACGCTTTCTTGCGTTCTCAAATTCAGCCATCAGTCTCTGATATTTGTCTTTCCAGTCAGCTACGGACGCTTCTAATTCTGCAATCTTGTCATCAGCGGCTGCTTCCTTTGTCTCTTCTGTTTCTTTGGAAGCTTCCTCTTTTGTTTCTGTATCTTTTATATCTTCAGCAGTCTCTTCTGCGTTCTTTACTTCTTCGTTGATGTTTTCGTTTTTCTTACTCATCACATCACTTCCTTTCTTAAGATTTGTCTTTAAAAATATCATCTAATTCTTCAGTGAGGTTCTTTAAAGTCTTAACAACTTTCTTGTAATCCATTCTCTTCGGTCCGATGATACCAACGGTACCTGTACCTCCTTCTGCAAGCTCATATGTTGCAGTTACGATACTACAGTCCTTCATATTCTTAACCGGAGATTCTTCTCCGATATAAACCTGAATCCCTGTATGATTATCAGAATCTGATTCCAAAGTTGAATCAACCAGTTTCGTCAGTGCCTTCTTCTCAACTAATGTATCAAGAAGTTCTGTTGCCGTATCCGGATTCCCAAGCTCCGGATATTTTAAGATATTGGTCGCTCCTCCTGTGTAGATCTCCATATGATCTGCATCATGGATCGCTTTGGCAATCTCTTCAAGAATCCGTTCTAACACATCCTGTCTGATCCCTGCCTGCTCTCTCATCGTTTGGATCAGTGCAAGATTGATATCTTGTAATGATAATCCTTGTAAAAATGTATTCAACAATACATTCAATTTCAGAACATCTTCATTCGAAAGCGGTTCTTCTACCTGGATCATCTTGTTCTTTACGATATTGCCTTGTGTAACGATCACTGCAAGTAGATGTTCGTGATCCACCTGAGACAGCTGCACAAATTTCAGTGTTACATTCTGATAATGTGGGGAAGAAACCATCGTTGCATAATTCGTGCTGTTTGCCAATGCATTGGCAACCTGTTTTAATAAGACTTCCATCTTATCAACTCTCTGAATCAATGCCTGCTTCTCTTCGTGTTCGCTGTCACGTTCCGTCATCAGCTGATCTACATAAAAACGATAACCTGTGTCGGAAGGAATTCTTCCTGCGGATGTATGAGGCTGTAAGATATATCCCATATCTTCCAGATCTGCCATCTCATTACGGATCGTTGCTGAGCTTAAATTCAACTCAGGATGTTTGGCAATGGTTCTTGATCCTACCGGCTCACCAGTTTCAAGGTAATTGGCGATAATCGCTTTCAATATTAACTTCTTACGATCATTTAACTCCATATCTTCGCCTCCTGTTATTAGCACTCATTTATATCGAGTGCTAACATCTATATTTAAAGTAGCACTTTCGCATTTTAATGTCAACCTTTTCTTTCAATTTTTTTGAAAATTTGTTCAGTTTTTTTCTTCTCTGAATAGAATGTACAAAAGGAGGTACTTTTCATGCATAAAAATACGGATTTTCATATAGAACAAACTCGACTTAATGATACATATCGAAAATTAAATTCTGGTAACGATTTTTCTTCCTATATAAATGAGCAAGAAAACCAATCACCAACATATTGGTCTTTTTTAAAATTAAGAATTGGCTTTTCTATTTTGTTTTTATTCTTTTTAATCGCATGCTTTAAGACTGCTCCTGCCAAAGAATTCAAAAAAGTTCAATCTACTTTTTCCCACATCAACCAGACCGATTCCTACAGTGAGCATATTCTAAATCAATTTGATTTAAATTTCTCATCATGCATAGATAATCTTCACAAAAAGAAACGCTAGTTTTGGCAAAATACCAATCTAGCGCTTCTTTGTTTAAATACTTCTTTTCATTTTTCTTACTATAACTGCAGATAAGACCATCTTCCGTAAACGTTCTTCTTATTAATTGTCTGATATGGACGAACTTTAATATAGAGGGTTTTCTTCTTATTCTTTACATATGTTGTAGCATTTGACACATTTTTCTTGACCATTACTGTTTTCAATACTTTTTTAAATTTCTTGTCAGTACTGAATTTTAACTGATAACCATTAGCTCCTGATACTGGCTGCCACGTTGTACGAACTTTATTATTTCCATTCTTTCTGGCTATAATATAGTCATAAGATAATTCTGTTTGCGCTTCCTTGATCCCTTTCTTATATACAAGTTTTATTCCTGTGGAATTCATAAATGCATCCGTTGCAACATACTTTGTACTTCCCTCAAATGTAACCGTCCCAATCTGATTGATTCCAGCAAAAGCACCTGTCTCTATTTTTTGAATTCCTGATGGGATTGTAAAGTTTCTGATATTTACTGAAGCAAACGCATGATCTTTGATCACTTTTAAGGATTTTCCAAATGTTACGGATTTTAATACCGTACATTCATCAAATGCTGACTTGCCGATCATGGTTACCTGATCTGGAATTACCACGGCTTCCAATTCACTACATCCATAAAATGTATTTTCTTCGATCGTAGTGATCTTAGATGGAAGTTTGACATTCTTTAATGTTTCATTTCTATAAAATGCTTCTGGTGCGATCCATGTGATCTCTTCTGGAATTTCAACATTTGCATCTTTTCCGTCATATTTTAATAAACCGTGATCTTTTGTAATATACATATGATCTTTGTATGTAATCTGATCTGGAAGTAATTTCATTAATGATTCAATCGTGATATTCTTCCCAAGAGAACTTCCTAATGCGTAAAGGCTGTTCGCATCAAAATCTTTTGGAGCAATTTCAATGGTATCAACGTGCATATCACACGCATCCGCTCGATCCGTTTTATATTTTACTTTATTAATACTCTTTACAGATGATGGAATTACAATCTTCTTTAATTTAGAACAATTGTTGAACTCATCTCCTTCAGAATCTGTGGAATTATATAATACAGATTGCATATTAAACTCTGTACATCCTTCTTTGATCTTAAGCTCTGTTCTCTTTTGAGGTACTCTTACAATTCCTTTTCCATCTTTTGTATAGATTACACCCTCGATACTCTGATATGATGGGTCATTCTTTGCAACTACCAGATTATTTGCTGACAGATATGATACATTTGCCAATTTTAATTTTGTATTAAATGTTATGGTATCAACTGCTGACTGATCACTTGTGACATACCATAACTTATCGTCAGTATCCTCTTCGAGTTTTAATTTAAAGTCTCCTGGCATAACGATCGTCTTTAAACTTTTACAACTTCCAAATGCCCCCTGCCCGATTGTCTTTGTCTTTGATGGAACCGTTATTTTAGAAATCTTTGTTCCATAGAAGCTTCGAATTCCTATCGTTTTTACTGTTGATGGAATTGTCACAGAATTCAAATTCTTACATAATGCAAACGCTTCATATGAAACAGATGTCACGCCTTTTTTAATGATAACTTTCTTGATCTTCTTGTTCCTTCGAAATTTCATCTTCGCAGGCATTGCACCTTTTCCTTTGATCGTCAATGTTCCCTTCTTAAGCGTGTATGTTACTTTAGTTTTCGCTTCCACTTTCTGCTGACCTGCTCCGCTTATAAAAATCCCCATTGTCAGAGATGCGATCATGCCTGCATACAACATCATCTTTCTTGTTCTCATCCACTGCCTCCTTTTGTTTTAATTATTAAATTACAACTTTATTATATCTTATGTATTTATTTTTGTACATAATAACGACAGTGTTTTTACTGTAAAAACGAAAACTGCCATACGAATTTTTCTTCCATTCATATGACAGTTTCTATTATCATTTCTTCCTTATCTAGGTACTGTTTCTACGATAATCCCATTTTGTTCCATCGCATCTTTAGCTTCTAATGGCACTTGATCGTCCGTAAATACCATATTAATATCTTTGAGTCTACACTGCATGACAACTCCATGTTCTGAAAACTTGCTGGAATCTGTTAAAATGATAGAATTCCTTGCAGAATCCGCCATACTCTTGGCAGCTTCGGCCCTTAACATATCTCCGCTTGTGAATCCGATGCCAGGGATATACCCATCCGTTCCCATAAAGAGCTTATCTACATAAAAAGCTTCCGCACAGGTCTTCACCAATGGTCCTACCATAACCTCTGCTTCCTTCTGATATTCTCCTCCAAGAACGATAACCTTTGTAACACCACCCTCTGTTTCTCTGATAAAACGGGCAATATAGGATGAATTCGTGATAACTGTAATATCTTTCTTAGTCTCTGAAAGGTATTTTACAAGCAATGCACAACTTGACCCCGACTCTACCATGATCGTTTCCCCATCAGATATGATCTCACTTGCTTTTTCTGCGATGCGCTGCTTTGTTTCATAACAAAAAGCCATACGATTGCTGATGTCTGACATATTCTTCATTGTCGCATATCCATGCTCTCTTGTCAGAAAATTCAGTTCTTCCAAAGCATCAAGATCTTTTCTGATCGTGACCTGTGATACCTCCAGCATCTGTGACAAAGTTACCACTTCTACTTTCTTTTTTTGATTTACGATTTCAAGAATCTTTGTTTGTCTGTCTGTCATGAAACTTTCCCTTTCTTTATAATATTAGGAAAGAGCCGTCTTGCGGCTCTTTATCCCTCTGCACTATTCATATAATAGCATATTTTTAATTAAAGGTCACAGATTCCTTTACCTTCTCCATAAACTGCATACCAGTCATTGTTGAAGTCTGTCACTGCTTTGTCAATATTAGGATTTGCAAATACCTGTTTTAATACTGCATATGGTGCTGTGATTGCTTCTGCTCCATAGTTAAATGCGTTCTTCACCTGTTCAACGCCTTTAAATGATGCTGCAACGATCTTACAATCATATCCATCATCTTCGATACGGTCCTGAAGATTGCTGATCAGTTCCATAGGGTCTGCCCCGAGATTTCCGATACGATTTACATATGGTGCGATATAGTTAGCTCCTGCTGCTAATGCAAAATATGCCTGCATTAGATCATAAACTGCTGTTGCTGTTACGTTAACACCTTCTGATTTTAAGATCTTGATCGCTTTTAATCCTTCATAGGATACAGGAACTTTGATATATACCTGATCATCAATCTCTTCTAAGATTCTGTGTGCTTCCTTAACGATTGTTTCTGCATCTAATGAAATTACCTGTACGTGAAGGCTTCTTTCTTTCCCGATGATCTCACGAACTTTTCTCATATGTCCAAAGAAATCTTCTGGTGATGTTTTCTTAACGATGGATGGGTTGCTTGTTACTCCAACGATTGGCATGTGGTCTACACCGTCTTTGATCTCTTCAAGATCTACTGTATCTAAGATAAATTCCATGATTAAAACTCCTCCTAAGTCTTATTACGTGTTTCGTTTTTTGATACTTCTATCTTACCATAATTTTCGAATATGTCAACAATTATTTTCGTTTAATGTTTTTTAACTTTCATTTGTAAGTATATTATTTACTTTTCGTAAGTTGTGTGATAAGATATACAAAAGAATCAGAAAGGAGAAATATTATCCATGCAAACAAATGGTATTGTTTTTAATATACAGAAATTCAGCATTCACGATGGACCAGGAATCCGTACAACAGTTTTCCTAAAAGGCTGTCCACTGCGTTGTAAATGGTGTGCAAATCCGGAATCACAGTTGAGCCAAGTCCAAATTTTATATGATAAAGAAAAATGTGCTCATTGCGGTACTTGCACCCATGTCTGTCCAAACCAGGCAATTTCTATGGGAGATGACAGTTATGTAGGTATTGATCCATCAAAATGCGCTGGATGTCTTCAATGTGTAAAAAACTGTCCTGCAAAGGCCTTAAGTTATGAAGGAGAAGCAAAAGATGTAGATGAAGTTGTCAAAGTCTGTCTTCAGGATATTGATTTTTATGAGGAATCTGGAGGCGGTGTAACAATCTCTGGCGGTGAAGGAATGGTTCAACCAGATTTTGTAAAGGCTTTACTTGCAAAATTAAAAGAACATAAGATTCATACTGCGATTGAGACAACTGGATATATCAAGAAAGAGATTTTTAGAGAATTGGCTCCGATGTTTGACTTGCTTTTGTTTGACGTAAAGCACTATGACAGTGATAAGCATTATGAAGGAACCCATGTCCATAACGAACTGATCATTGAGAATTTAGCATGGGCGATTTCTCAAGGAATTGAAGTTCTTCCTCGAATCCCTGTGATTCCTGATTTCAATGATTCTTTGGATGATGCAAAAGGAATCGCTGCTTTATTAAATCAGGTTGGAGCGAAGAAGGTTCAACTACTTCCTTTCCATCAATTCGGAGAAAACAAGTATCATTTACTCGGAAAGACTTATTCTTATGAGAATGTGAAAGCATTGCATCCTGAGGATCTTACCGATTATCAGCAGATCTTTTTAGATGTAGGTATCGATTGCTTTTTCTAACCTTTTGAAAATTCCATATACGCAAAAAGCTTTGGCAGAACAGTTTCTTGCCAAGGCTTTTTTAATTGTTTCTTTCATGAATATTATTTCTTCTAGTCTATCACGAAAAACAGCAGTTAACCCTACTCAAGCCAACTGCCATTCCTCTATTTTTGTAAATTATAATGTCTGCTCTGTTCTTCCAATAATATCATCCTGTGTCTTCTTAGATAATACATTAAAGAATGCACTGTATCCTGCCACACGAACGATCAGGTCTTTATGTTTCTCTGGATGTTTCTGGGCATCGATCAGAGTTTCTCTGGATACAATATTATACTGTACATGATATCCATGTAAACGGTTGAAGAATGTACGGATCAACATCTCTAATTTCTGTTTGTTTTCTTCTGTTGATAACATCTGTGGTGTCATCTTCTGGTTTAATAAAACTCCACCTGTGATCTTCTCTGTTGGAAGTTTCGCAACCGTCTTAAATACTGCTGTTGGACCATTCTTATCTGCATTATGTGCCGGACTGCTTCCTTCGGCTAATGGTTCAAATGCATTTCTTCCATCTGGAGTCGCAATGGTTCCCATTCCCTGTCCAACATTCGCACTGATAGATGATGTTCCACCATAACGAATACCGCCGATCGGTCCTCTGTGGTAACGTGTGTTTGGATATTTCTTAATCTCATCTAAGTAAGAATCGTATGCTTCTACGACTAACTGATCGACATAGTCATCATCATTTCCGTATTTTGGAACGTCATTAATGAGCATTTCCTGAATCTTCTTGTTCTCTTCTGACTGGAAATCGTCTAAGATTGCATTCCAAAGCTGTTCTTTTGTGATCTTCTTCTCTTCGTATACAAGTTTCTTGATCGCTGCAAGAGAGTCTGCCATATTAGCAATACCAACCTGAAGTCCAGAGATAAAGTCATAGACTGCTCCACCTTCTTTGATCGTTTTTCCTCTTCCAATACAGTCATCTGTTAATGCAGAACATAAAACGTCTGGTACATCTCGCTCAGATGCTTTATCAATTGCATTTTCCACAATAACACTATAACGTGTCATTTCTCTGACGGTCTTATCCCATGCTGCTAAGAGATCTTCATATGTTTCCATCTCTGTAAATTTACCATATCCTTTGGTAAATCTCTTACCGCTTGTTAAGTCAACTCCATCATTCATCGCACAAAGCAGAACTCTTGGGAAGTTAATATAAGACATACCGGTACAACGATATCCCCATTTACCTGGAACAGCTGTCTCTACACATCCGATCGCACTATAATTGTATGCATCTTCTTCTTTGACACCCCAATTGATAAAAGATGGGATGATGATCTCATCGTTATTTAATGCTGGCATACCAAATCCGAGTTTCATAACTTCGATACATTCATCAAAGAAATGTTTGTCGATATTGGCATGATAACGGACTGTCAAGTTTGGCTGTGTCAGTCTTGTCTGTGCAACAGATTGTAATACTACAAAACTTAATTCATTGACAGCATCTTTCTTATCAGTTGTCTGTCCACCGATCGTTACGTTTTGGTACATTGGTGATCCTGCGGAACTTAATGTATGTGACTGGGAACGTACTTTATTGATCGTTAATGTCTTGATCCAAAGACATGTTAATAATTCTAATGCATCTTCTTTTGTGATCTTTCCTTCATTGATATCTTTCATATAATATGGATACATATACTGGTCAAAACGTCCATAACTTAAGGAATGTCCGTTAGATTCGATCTGAAGGATCAACTGGATAAACCAAACAGACTGTACAGCTTCCCTAAAGGAATTTGCTGGTTCATATGGAACCTTGGCACAGATCTTGCTCATCTGTAATAATTCTTCTTTGCGTTTTGCATCAGTTTCTTTGTCTGCTAATTCTTTTGCAAGTTTGCTGTAACGCTGTGCAAAATCACGAACGGCTTCAATGACTGTTAAGACTGCTTTATAAAATACGTTCTTATCAATACTTTCTGGATCTGTGAAATCTAATGCTGCTCTTAATTCTTTTACTCTTTTTTCATATCCTTTCAATCCATCAGATAAGATTCTCTGGTAATTCACTGCCAGATGGGCATCTCCAGCATTTAATTTTCCTTCCATTCCAAAGACACCTGTCTCCATAAAGACATCTACCTCTTCTGGAAGTAAAGCTTCTCCTCTGGCACGAAGATTGTTATTCTCCCAGAACGGTGCAATCTCTCTTAACTGTTCTTTTGTCTCTTCTGTAATATAGAAAACATCTCCGTCGCGTTTCTCAAAGAGATCTAATTCGTTCATCACAAATTCCATGGTATATTCCGGGAAGATTGGAGCATTCTTGTTCTTTGTTGCCTGATTTCCTGCGATCAGGGATTTGTCATCAATGTAAATGCTCATTCCTTCTAAGATCTTCTGTAGCATTAAAGCTCTTACCATAACTCTTGGCTGATTCTGGTTTTCTTTATAAGCTTCTGTTGCCAGTACGGCTCTCTGTGCGTCAATATATGGTTTTGCATCGAGCACTTCCTCACGAAATGCCTGCATGCGTTCTGTTAATTTACCGAAATGTTCTGTGTTGTTCATGGTATCTCCTTTCAGAATGTTTCGTTCGTAACTTATTTTTGTTTTGTTTGTAATTATAAGTTAGCATTTTTTTGTTTGTATGTCAATAGATTTGGTTCATAATTATTTTTATTTTCATTTGAAACTTCTTTTTTGTGTAAAAGAAAAGATGCATTACTTGTTGCATGTGATCACTCCCTTCTGTCCGATAATTAACTTTATTATAACATCTGATTTCTTTTTATCTACCACAATGCTTTTTTACATAACTCTATGCTTCTTATAATAAATATAAGAAGCAATCGCAGGAATCAATGTAACGATCAAAATAATCCCTACTGCTGCTCCAATTGGATCAACAAACTTCTGAAATCCAAGCAGAATCGTCAAAACTCCACCGATGATCCACCATTTTCCCGCCATTCGATGTGTGTAATCCCAGTTTTCTTCATTATCCAATGTCCATGGAAGTTTGATTCCGATCATATAATTCTGTCTGCACTTTGGAAGATAGTTTCCAACAACGATCAGAACTATTCCTAGTAAAACATTCGTCCACAGATTTAAATTGATCACGTCTTTATATCCTAATGCATTTCCATAGATCATTACCCCACACCAAAGTGATACAACCGGACAGATACATAGGATCAGATGATAAATCTTAGACCCAACATTCCTTTTCTTAGGATCAAATTCTGTGATAACACTACATAAAATATGCATTGCCAAAACAAACAGATAAATTCCTGCTACTGCAAATAATTTGCTGCTGTATCGATCGGCCTCGCCGTTTCTTCCAAAATGTGTTGCCACCTGTGCTGGCAACTGATCCCATAATAAGAATCCAGCAAACATTGGTAATAAAATTACAATACAACTTGCAATAAAAAACTTCTTATTCTTCTTTAACATCATGATTTCCTCCCTTCAATTCTGACAACCATAACATAACTTCCTCAACAACTGATGTATTTAACGTGTAGTAAATATAATTTTTCTCTTTCTTCTCGAAGATCAGCTCTGCTTTTTTAAGAATCTTCAAATGACAAGAAATGGTTGCACCTGTCATATCAAAATGAACTCCAATCTCTCCAGCCGACATGCTTCCATCCCGCAGCATCATAAGAATCTCTCTTCGTATTGGATCTGATAAAGCTTTAAATGTCTCTGCAAATCCCATAACTCTCATCCTTTCTGTAGCTATTTAGAAATATTTCTAATTACTTTATAGCATGGTGTATCTTGAAAGTCAATTAGCATTTAGATTTTTTTCTAAATAGTTTTCATTGCAGAAATTTAACATAGATATCATTTAGATTTTGTATTTCCCTGTTACTATCATCTTATACACACGAAAGGAGTACTTAACATGATACGATTATTTGCATCCGATATGGATGGAACTTTATTAAATGACAAAGGATATATATCTGACCGAACGATCAATGCGGTGAAAAAATTGCAGAAACATGGAATTCATTTTATTGTAAATACTGGAAGAGATTATCGCGCTGCCAAAAGAGAACTTGATGCGGCATCTCTTTCCTGTGATATGATCTGCCACAGTGGGGCTTGCACTTATGATGTGCACGGCAATGGATTTCATATCGCTTCGCTTCCAAAAAGTATTGCAAAACAGATCTTAACTGTTTTTGAACGGCATGGTGCTTTTGCTGACATTGCAACGGAATATGGAAAAACCTCGATCACTGATAAAAATACGTTATTATCTTATTATAAAAATGAAGTGTTTCCTGCCGTTGAACAAGAAGGTAAAGTATATTTCCGTACTTGGCACGACTTTGCAATGATGGTTTCTAAAGTTCGCTTTTTTGAAGGAAAAGAAAGTCTGCTTGGCTGTAAAACACCAATTTATAAAATCTCTACTACATTTTTTGATCAAGATAAGATCAATGCTTTAAAAGATGATATTCATGGGATTGATCAGTTACATGCGGTATCAACTTCCAAAAATGATCTGGAGATCACGCATGTAAATGCACAGAAAGGAACAGCTCTACTTCGTTATGCCCAAACCAAAAAGATCACTCCTTCACAAATCCTTGCGGTTGGTGATAGTGGGAATGATCTTTCTATGTTATCTCTTGATCTTGGAGTCACTGCTGCTATGGCAAATGCTTCTGCTACTGTGAAAGATGTATGTTCTGTCATTGCTCCTTCTAATGATCAGGATGGCGTTGCATTCTTGATTGAAGATATTTTAGAGCAAAATGAACTGGCTGCACGAGTTCGTCGTTCTTTTTGTTTGGCATTGGACTATTCCAAAATTTAGCTTAGATTACATACAATATTTTTGAAATTGATACCTCAGTTTTAACTTTTCTTTTGTTTTCCATCCAAATTTTGTTTCAATTCCAAAGATTCCTAACAATCCAAAAATCTGCATCTGTAAGATTCTGATCTTCTAATCCATATCTGCCTGTTCATATTGTTTCTTAAGAGTCTGTTCTAAGAGCCATAAACGGATTTCTAAGATCACGAACAAAATAAAGCCTGCAATTACGAGCACTGTTACCGCACCTAACAAAATCATTGCTGCATTCTTCTTAATCTGTTCTGGTGTGTTTACCATCTTCTGAAGTGTTGCCACATTATAGTAATATCCCGGAGTTACGTCCACTGCCTTCCATCCAACTCCGTCAAAATAAACTTCCACCCATGCATGAGCATTCTCCCCTGTAATAGATACCTCTCCATTTTTGCTGTCTTGGATTTTGGATGCTCCAAGATAGTATCCTTCCACGTATCTTGCTGGAATTCCATGTGCACGGAAAGCTTCCACTGCTGCTGATGCATATAACATCTGATTTCCTGTACGGGAAGTTGTCAAAAACCATTGCAATGGATCTTGTCCCTCTGGCATTTTCCTCCAAACTCCATCTTTATATACGGAACCTACGTATGCTTTTAAATATAATGATTTTTTCTGTTCTGATATTACACGCATCATTTCATCTGAATTCTTCTGGAATCTGATCTTTTCCATATCTTAATTCATGAATGCCATGCACCATATCCTTTCTTGCCTGCTCTACAGCTTCTAATTTACCATCCGTAAGCCAAAAAACACCTGCCATACAAACGATCAGAAAGATTACAAAACCATATAAGCCTTTTCGTCTGATCGGCATTCCATACATAAACAGGCACGCTCCAAACAATCCAGACATCATAAATTTCGACAATTTTCTACATATTTTTTGTAACATAAAGGGCTTTCATTATCTCTGGCTTATAATTCTGCAGTGATTCCTGCAAGATTCTGCATTGGATGTTTCAGGAAATAATTATAAACTGCAATGACTCTTCCTGTAAAAATAACTGCCAGTACAGTTCCAATTCCAAGTCCTATGATATGTCTTGTAAATACAAGTCCGATGATTCCTGAGATACAAAAACAAGTAACATCAAAAACATTTTTGCCAATTCCCATGCCTTTGCCAAGTTTATCTCCGATCGTCGCTGCAAGTGCATCTGCAGGGTTTGGTACAAGCTTCATATTAACCATCGTTGCTGCACCTATTCCCGTAACAACGATTGCAAAAAATAATACCAGAAGTTTCTGTCCCAATGTATCTGGTACAATATTTAAATACCGGTCAAAAATATTGATAAATACACTTGTCACAAGACTCATTGGAATCTGTAATAATTCATATAATTTAAATTCTTTTCCTTTTAAGATTGCCTCTATCAACACACAAAAGCAGTAAAATACAAAGGTTATTGCTCCTAGATTTAAATGCCAGATATGACAGATATTATATGGAATAGATATAATCGGTGATACTCCTAATAATGTCTTTGTATTTAATACAATTCCAAGTGCAAGCACGATCAAACCGATAAAATATATGATTCCTCTTGTGCATTTTGTTTTCAAAGTTCTCTTCCTCTTTTCTTTTTCTGATTCTCTTTCTAATATTTCTTTTTTTATTTTCCTTTTGAATATCGAAAAGAACCCCGGAGTATCAACTCTCCGGGATTCCTGCTTGTTTATTTTTTAATTATTTTTCTTTGATCTGGCAGAATTTCTTCTTACCTTTCTTTAATAAGATACGATCTTTATCGTCAAAATCCGCCTTACCAAATGTTGCATCAATTGCATCTACTTTCTTACCATTTACAGAAACTCCACCCTGCTGTACCATTCTTCTTGCATCTGAACGAGTTGTGCAAAGTTTAGAATCTACTAACATTGTAAGAATATCGATTCCTTCTGCTAATTTATCTGCTTCGTATTCAAATGTAGGGGCATCTTCGTTTGCTCCACCACTTACAAACATTGCTTTTGCAGCTGTCTGAGCTTTCTTCGCTTCTTCTTCTCCATGAACGATCTTTGTAACTTCATAAGCAAGAACTTCTTTTGCTTTGTTGATCTCTGCTCCTTCTAAGGCTCCCAGTCTTCGGACTTCATCCATTGGAAGGAATGTAAGAAGTGATAAGCATTCTTCTACTTTCACATCTTCGATATTTCTCCAGTACTGGTAGAAATCGTATGGAGATGTCTTCTCTGGATCAAGCCATACAGCACCTGCCATTGTTTTACCCATCTTCACTCCGTCGCTTCTTGTAAGAAGTGTTAATGTTAATCCGTAAGCATCTTTCTTTTCTTTTCTGCGGATCAAGTCAGCTCCTGCAAGGATATTAGACCACTGGTCGTTTCCACCCATCTCTAATTTACATCCATATCTTCTATTTAACTCAAGGAAATCATATCCCTGCATTAACATATAGTTAAACTCGAAGAATGTAAGTCCACGTTCCATTCTCTGTTTGTAACATTCTGCTGTTAACATCTTGTTGACTGAGAAATGAACTCCAACTTCACGTAAGAATTCAACGTAATTTAAATTTAATAACCAATCTGCGTTATTTGCTAAGATTGCTTTGTCATCATCAAATGTGATAAATCTTGACAACTGTTCTTTGAAACGTTTCGCATTATGATCGATCGTTTCCTTTGTTAACATATTTCTCATATCAGATTTTCCAGATGGATCTCCAATCATAGTTGTCCCGCCACCTAAAAGAGCAATTGGACGATGTCCTGCTTTCTGCATATGCATCATTGCCATGATCGTTAAAAAATGTCCTGCTGTTAAACTGTCTGCTGTTGCATCAAATCCGATATAGAATGTTACTTTTTCTTTTCCTAACAGTTCTCTTAATTCCTCATGTGTTGTCTGTGCGATAAATCCTCTTTCTTGCAGCACATCATATACGTTTTGACTCATTTTATATATCTCCTTTTAAATTCTCTTCTTAATTTGTGTTTATATAATATAGTCCACGGCCTATGCCGTTCCTTTGAACTTATGGGAATTCCTCTATAATCTTATGCAGCCGTTCCCAAGTTCTCTTAACAGATGATCCGGACATTCGTTCTCTTCCTGTATGCATGTCCACCATATCTGATTCTGATGATATAATGTCTGCATGCTGATCTAATACCCCAAAATTGTCACCTCAAAAATATCTTGATTTCTAGTTTTTAAAGCTATGGATCGGTGCTGGAATTCTTCCTCCACGATTCACAAATGCATCGCATGAAAATTCATTCACTGGCATAATTGGTGCATATCCAAGTAATCCACCAAATTCTACCTGATCTCCAACATCTTTTCCGATTGCTGGGATCACACGGACAGCAGTTGTCTTCTGATTGATCATACCAAGTGCCATCTCATCTGCGATCAGTCCTGCGATCGTTGTTGCTTTTGTTTTTCCTGGGATTGCGATCATATCAAGTCCTACAGAACATACACATGTCATTGCTTCTAATTTCTCAATTGTCAGAGCTCCAGCATTCACTGCATCGATCATTCTCTGATCTTCGCTGACTGGAATAAATGCTCCACTTAATCCACCAACGTAAGAGGAAGCCATAACTCCACCCTTCTTCACTTGGTCATTTAACATCGCTAGGGCTGCTGTTGTTCCTGGTGCTCCTGCATACTCTAATCCAATCTCTTCTAAGATCTCTCCAACACTGTCTCCTGCTGCTGGTGTTGGTGCAAGAGAAAGATCAATGATTCCAAATGGAATTCCAAGTCTCTTAGATGCTTCTTTCGCTACTAACTGTCCGACACGAGTTACTTTAAATGCTGTTTTCTTGATCGTCTCGCAAAGAACTTCAAAGTTCTCTCCTCTAACATTTTCAATCGCACGTTTTACAACACCTGGTCCACTAACACCTACATTGATGATCGCATCTGCTTCTGTAACTCCATGGAAAGCTCCTGCCATAAATGGGTTATCATCTGGTGCATTACAAAATACTACGAACTTCGCACATCCAAGACACTGGTTGTCTTTTGTAAGTTCTGCTGTTTCTTTGATGATCTCACCGATCAATTTCACTGCATCCATGTTGATTCCTGTCTTTGTAGAACCTACATTAACAGAGGAACATACAAAGTCTGTCTCTGCTAATGCTTTTGGAATAGAACGAATCAATAATTCATCTGCTTTTGTCATTCCTTTGCTTACTAATGCAGAATATCCACCTAAGAAGTTGACTCCAACTTTCTTTGCTGCTGCATCTAATACTTTCGCAAGTTCTACGAAATCATCTGGTGTCTTACATACATTCCCACCCACTAAAGAAATTGGTGTGATAGAAATTCGCTTGTTAACGATTGGAATACCAAATTCATTCTCGATATCTTTTCCTGTCTTCACAAGATCTTTTGCAACTGTTGTGATCTTATTATAAATATTCTCCTTGACCTCTTCTAGTGTTGCACCAACACAATCTAATAAACTGATACCGATCGTGATCGTACGAACATCTAAATTCATCTCATGGATCATTTTATTCGTTTCAAATACTTCATTCAGATTAATCATGATGCCACCCCACTAAATTCTGTGCATAATATCAAAGATTCTTTCGTTCTGCGCCTGAATTACAACACCGATTTCTTCACCGATCTGTTTTAACTCACTGGATAATAATGCGATATCTTTGGATGAACCAGCTGGATCTACGACCATCATCATGTTAAAGAAGCCGCCTGTGATCGTTTGGGAGATGTCTAAGATGTTAACATTGTTGCTAGCTAAATAGTTACACACCTTTGCGATGATTCCTACACCGTCTTTTCCAACAACTGTGATTACTGTTTTTTCCATTTTTGTTATTCCTCCTAAATGTTTATGATACACTGGTTACGGTAGATACCGTGTCTCTTCTGGCTACTTCGATCGGTAATGTAAAATTATGTAAAGAAATCTTTACCGTCTCGTATGCCAGTTTTTCGTAATTATTCTCTTTACTCAGATGTCCAAGATAAACTTTCTTTGTCTTCTGTGTTGCAACTTCCTCAATCAGTTCAGCACATCTTTCATTCGATAAATGTCCCTCTCTTCCAAGAATCCGTGTCTTCAAATAATACGGATAGCGTCCAACCTGAAGCATATTCACATCATGATTAGCTTCTACAAATAAAATATCCGAATCATAAATCTTCTCTACCAGATATTCATCGTAGTCTCCAAGATCTGTTGCAATGCTTGCCTTGGCCCCTTCTTCTGAGTAAAACGAGTAACAAACAGGATCTGCAGCATCATGCCATATATGAGATGCATTGACTTTCATATCTCCGATCTCAAATGGTTTGTCTGCTTCAATCGAATGAAAAAGGCTTTTATCAACTTTCCCAAGGTTCTTATAATCAAAAATCGCATCGATTGTCTTTCCTGTTGCAAAGATTGGAAGTCCATATCGTCTTGCGATAACACCAAGTCCCTTGATATGATCCGTATGCTCATGTGTGATCAAAATTCCATCAAATTCTGGAACGGTAAGATCAAGTTCTGAAAGGGAATTTTCAATACGCTTTGCACTGACTCCACAATCAACTAATACATTCGTCTTCTTCGTTCCAACATATATGCAATTTCCTTCACTGCTGCTTGCTAAACTTGATAGTTTCACAGATTATACCTCTTTCTTCTCTTCTGGGCTGACCCTATTGGCAAACATTATATCATAAGGTTATTTAAGATTCAAGAATTGCACTGTATTCTTAAATGTACAAAATATCAACCAAGAATCTTTATGATCTGTGCTTTTGTATCTTCTAGATCACCTGAATTATCAATGATATTGCTTGCCATAGATTTAAACTCTTCTTCTTTTTGCTGTTTTTCGATCATCTGTTTGATCTTTTCATCAGAATATCCTCTGGAAGCTTTTAAGCGTTCATATCTTACTTCTTCTCTCGTGTAAATATACCATAACTGATCAAATCTCTTTTCATATCCTGCTCCAACTAACAAAGCTGACTCTATGACAAGCAAACCTTCTGGTTCTTCTTTTCCAAACTGATCAATTCTTGATAAAATCTCTTCATCTACATTTTTATGAGTGATGCTGTTTAATAATGAAAGTTTTGTTTCATCATGAAACACGATCTCTCCAAGTATCGGACGATTGATCGTTTGGTCTTCATTTAAAATTTCATTTCCAAATGCCTGAACGATCGCATCATAACTTTTTGCGCCTGGTACCATCAGCTCATGTGCTACATGATCAGATTGAATGACTTTTGCCTGATAATCATTTTTTAGTATATTTAAAATCTCACTTTTTCCAGAGCCAACTCCCCCGGTGATTCCTATGATTTTCATTTATCTTCTCCTTATTTTGCTTCGTACCAGCTTGCTCCCTGTTCAATATCAATATTTAATGGCACACGAAGGCTTACTGCATTCATCATTTCATTCTGTAAGATTTCTTTGACTTCCTCAAATTCATCCAAATGTGTTTCAATCAGGAGTTCATCGTGAATTTGTAAAAGCAGACGGGATTTCATCTGTTTTTCTTTTAATTTCATGTTCACTCTTACCATTGCAATCTTAATGATATCTGCTGCTGTTCCCTGAATCGGGGAATTCATTGCTACACGTTCTCCGAAGTTTCTCTGCATGAAATTGCTGGATTTTAATTCTGGGATCGGACGGATTCGATTGAACATTGTCTTTACATATCCGTCTGTTTTTCCTTTTTCCACCTCCCCATCTAAGAATTCCTTAACTCGTGGATACATTGCAAAATAACGATCAATATATTCCTGTGCCTGTTTTCTTGAAATCTTAAGATCCTGACTTAAACCAAACGCACTTAATCCATAAATGATCCCAAAGTTAACCGCTTTTGCATCTCTTCTTTGTGTACTCGTCACTTCATCCATCGGAATTCCAAATACTTCAGAAGCTGTTCTTGCATGAATGTCCTGATTTTCCTCATATGCATGGATCAGTTTCTCATCCTGTGACAAATGTGCCAGAACTCGAAGTTCGATCTGTGAATAATCCGCATCTAAAAATATATATCCCTCTTCTGGCAAAAATACTTTACGAATCGCTCTTCCAAGTTCCATACGGATTGGAATATTCTGAAGATTTGGTTCCGTACTACTGATTCTTCCAGTTGCGGTGATTGTCTGATTAAATTTTCCATGAATTCTCTGATCATCCTGAATAAAGTTTGCCAATCCATCTGCATACGTTGATTTTAATTTCGTCAACTGTCTGTATTCTAAGATCATCGGAATGATCGGATAGAGATGCTCGATCTTTTCTAACACTTCCACACTGGTGGAATATCCAGTCTTTGTCTTTTTTGCACCTTCTAATTTCATATGATCAAATAAAACAACACCTAACTGTTTTGGAGAATTGATATTGAACTCTTCCCCTGCTTCTTTGTAGATAGACTCCTGTAATTCTTCAATCCTTCCAACCAGCTGATCTCCATATCCTTTCAACGCTTTCGAATCTACGTGAATTCCTCGTACTTCCATATCATGAAGTGCAAACATTGTTGGAATCTCAATCTCTCGATAAAGATCCATCATCTCAAGTTCCGTTAATTTATCACTTAATGGTTGGATCGCTTCTCTTGAAATATAAGCTTCATAACCCATGATCTTCTTTCCTGCATCACTTAAAACCCCATCTGTAACCATTGGATGTTTCTTATCGATCAATTCTTTTTTGGATGGAAGCATCATAGATTTATAATCTCTTGCAATATCATCATATTCATAAGTGCTTTTTAATGGATTCACAAGATAAGCAGCCAGTGAAACATCAAAAATACTCTTTGTCATCTCATGGATCGTTAAATGAGACAAATGTTCTTTCACTTCCATCATTGCCACATATCCTATGTTGTCATATAGATCATCAATTTTCTCATATAAAAAATCTTGCGTTATAAATCCAAAACCTTCACAACTAAATAAATATACTTCTTCTCCTTCTGTATTTAATGCAACCCACATTGCATCATTTTCTTTATAAATGGAGATTCCTGCTTCTTTCTTCTTCACTGCTTTTGCAAAAATATCTTCCGCCTCTGCAAGATCGATGATCTCTTTGATCTTAACTTCGAGATCCTCTTGTTCTTCTCCATCAAAACGTTTGAGAATTGCTTTAAATTCCAATTCTTTCAACATATGATACGCTTCTTTCGTATACAGATCACCAAGCTTCGCATCATCAAAGGAAATATCGATCGGACTGTCTAACTTGATCGTTGCAAGTTCTTTACTCATAACACCCTGATCATAGTATTCCTGCAGATTGTTTTTTGCACGATTGGGTTTTACTTCATCAATATGTGCATATGCATTTTCAATTGATTGAAATTCTTTGATCAGTTTTGTCGCTGTCTTCTCCCCTATTCCAGGAATTCCAGGAATATTATCCGATGTATCACCCATCAAAGCTTTCACGTCAATAAATTCCTTTGGCGTTACCTGATATTTTTCTAACACATCATCTTCATAATAATCTTCAACAACCGTTCCAGCCCTGTTTGTCTTTGGAATACGAATCTGCACTTTCTTTGTCGCAAGCTGTAAAAGATCTCGATCTCCAGAGACAATTTTCACTTCAAATCCTGCTTGTTCTCCAAGAACAGACATTGTCCCAAGAAGGTCATCTGCTTCATAACCTTCTTCCATCATCAAAGGAATGTTCATTGCCTTTAACACTTCACGGATCACTGGAACCTGTTCTTGTAATTCATCTGGCATTCCTTTTCTCGTTCCTTTATAATCCGCAAACATTTTATGGCGGAATGTTGGCGCTTTTAAGTCAAATGCAACTGCCAGATGTGTCGGATTCTCTTCCTCTAAAAATTTAAACATAATATTCAAAAAACCAAGGATCGCATTCGTATGGAGTCCTTGACTATTGGTCATGTCGGGCAATCCATAAAATGCACGGTTTAAAATGCTGTTTCCATCAATCAATAATAATTTCTGTTTCACTCCAGATTGTTCTCCTTTTCTATAAATGCGTTCTGAGACATTGTAACACAAAACTACAGAAATTGAAAACCAATAACATTTAACATGCATTTATGAAAACAATGGTGTTGACAAATATCGATCTCCATTATCTGGCAAAAATGCTACAATTGTCTTCCCTTTATTTTCCTTACGTTTTGCCACCTGAATCGCCGCATATAATGCAGCACCTGATGAAATTCCAACTAAGATTCCTTCTTCTATTGCGATCACTTTTCCATAATCAAAAGCGTCCTCATTCTCCACTCGAATGATCTCATCATAAATTTCTGTATTTAACACTTCAGGCACAAATCCGGCTCCGATTCCTTGAATCTTATGTGGTCCTGCCTGACCTTTTGAAAGCATTGGAGATGTTGCTGGTTCAACAGCGATCACTTTCACATCTTCTTTCTTGGATTTTAAATATTCTCCAACTCCTGTAACAGTTCCTCCTGTTCCAACTCCTGCAATAAAAATATCTACTTCTCCGTCCGTGTCTTCCCAAATCTCTGGTCCTGTTGTCAGTCTGTGAACTTTCGGATTGGATGGATTAACAAACTGTCCTGCGATAAATGCATCTTCGATTTCTTCAGCAAGTTCTTCAGCTTTTGTGATTGCTCCTTTCATACCTTGTGAACCATCTGTTAATACAATTTCCGCTCCATAAGCTTTTAATAGATTTCTTCGTTCAACACTCATTGTCTCTGGCATTGTGAGGATTACCCTGTATCCTTTGGATGCACCGATCGCTGCAAGTCCTATCCCTGTATTTCCTGATGTTGGTTCTATAATAACAGACCCTTCTTTTAATTTTCCTGTTTCTTCTGCATCAACGATCATCTGATATGCGATACGGTCTTTTGCGCTTCCTGCTGGATTATATCCATCTAGTTTTACTAATAATCTTGCCTGTAGTTTAAATCTTTTTTCTACATTTTCAACTTCTACAAGCGGTGTTTTTCCGATTAATTCTATAACATTTTTATATATATTTGACATTATTTTTACTCCTTTGATTTTATTTTCATATAATTCCTATCTTTTTAATATGTTATTAGTATATCAGATTTTAAAACAATGTCAAACTCTTTTATCTTTTGCATTCCTTTTGACACTCTCATCATATTTTTAATAAAAGAAAAACGACCATGTGATCCTTAGATCACATAATCGTTTCCACCTTTGATTCTTGCTTTATTTACGACATCTTCTAATGTAATTCCACTTAAATATTCTTCAATTACCTGTCCTAATCCTTCCCAGATCTCTATCGTTGGACATTCATGGTAGCGTTCACACTGATTCACCTTATCATCCAAACACGCTACTGGCTGTAAGCTTCCCTCTGTTATCTTTAAGATTTCATAGATCGTATAATCTTTTGGGTCTCTGGAAAGCTGATAACCTCCTTTAGGTCCTCGCAAACTCTTTAAATATCCCCTGATACTTAACTGTCTTACGATCTGTTCCAAATATTTTACAGATATCTCCTGTCTTCTTGATATGTCTTTTAATGCGATCCAATCGCCTGTATGATGCATTGCAAGATCATACATTAAACGGACTGCATATCTTCCCTTTGTTGAAATTTTCATATTCTCTGCTCCATTTTCTTAATTATTGTTTAACATCCAGTAACTGTATCGCTGTCTTTAAGCTTCTGACATCCTGTGCCTCATCAAATGTCAGTTTGTTATCCATTGTCAGAATTGCTGTGTAATGGCCATCCTGTTTATAAATCTTGTAGTAGTCATAAGTATACTGTACGTATTTTTCACTGCCATAAGCATCTCTCGTAGAATCCTCTACATAGTAAAACTTCCCATTTACATTAGAAACATACTGAAGAATCGGATCTCCCTCTACGGTATACTGACAAATTACGATAGCACAATCTTTATGATCTTTTACATTCTTTAAAAACTGATTCCAAAGCTTTTTGCTTCCTTTGCCAAATGAATCATATTCAATTACCACAATTCCCTGATATGATGTATCTTCTGCCGTCATTTCTTTCGGATATTTTGAAAGTAGTTTTTTTATCTGATCATATTTTGAAAGTATTTTTATTTCGATCTTCTCATCTCTTTTTGTTTCTTTTGTGGTTTTCTCCGTCTTCGCACTTGTAGAATCCTTGACTGATCTTCCACAACCTGTAAAAGAAACTGCTGTTAAAAGCATCGCTGTACCAAGTATTGTAGCCATAATTTTCTTTCTCATCATAACTCCTTTCTTGTAATCCCCTTATTTCATATCGTTTTAGTATATAATACTTGTTTTTATGTCTATTGTCAATCTTGTTGTGATGCTTTACAATAAAAATATACAGGGAGGTAATATCTATGAGTAAGATAAATAAAATCACACCACTAACAAATGTAAAATTTCTGAATCTTTATGAATTAGAAGCTGAAAATAAATTTGGAGATACACATCCATATTATGTTGCCAGTCGCAAGAATGAAAATATAATGATGGCTGCCACGAAAGAAGTCATTCCTGATGGCGTTGTCATTTATAGTCTGTTTGGAGAAAAAGCTGATCATCTGATCATGGTAAGACAATTTCGTTATCCTTTAAATGATTATATATATGAATTACCTGCCGGATTGATCGATCCCGGAGAATCTATCAAAGAAACTGCAATCCGTGAAATGAAAGAAGAAACAGGTCTTACGTTTACACCCGCTGAATTTGATGATTTCTTAAGTCGTCCTCATTTCTCTTCTGCTGGAATGACAGATGAGACCAATTGCACGGTTTATGGAATTTCTACTGGAATGCCGAATCTTGATCATTTAGAGCCCAATGAAGATTTATCGGTAGAGTTAGTTGATAAAAATGAAGCAAAACGTATTTTAAGAGAAGAAAATCTTTCTGTGAAAGCTTATTATCTCTTATTACATTTTATCCAAAGTGATCCCTCCGATCCTTTTGCCTTTTTAAAATTGGATTAAAATTTAATTTTCATAATTTTTATAAAAATTATTGACATTATGATTCAAAAATGATAATATATTTTAGGTCGAACAATTGAATCAGCCGATGTGTCGGAACTGGCAGACGAGACAGACTCAAAATCTGTTGTTCTTATGGACGTGTGGGTTCGAGTCCCACCATCGGCATTTGATGAGAATCTCTGAGAAGGGGTTCTTTTTTTATTGCATAGGAAATTTCAACGAAATCCCCTATGCAATAAATAAGATGCTGCTCAAAAACATCGAACAACATCTCTTTATAATTACAAACTCTGTATTAATTCTTCAATTTCATCCAAGCAAGCTCCGCAAGCTGTTCCTGCTCCCGTTACCTCTTTGATCGCTTCAACACTCTTCGCTCCTTCTTTGTATGCATCCATAATCTGCCCTGCTGTGATATCAAGGCATGGACAGATGATCTGATCTCGATTCATAACAAATACCTCCATTTTTATTTTATAGAAGTATTATGTGCATTTTCATTAAGGTATATCCACATTCTTTTTCTTTATCTGTTTGTTCACAATCTCAGAAAACAGCTGATATAAGACAGAACAAAACGGAATACTAAAAATCATTCCTACGATTCCAGCGATATTTCCACCGATCGTTACAGCTACTAACACCCATATTGCCGGAAGTCCTACAGAGTTTCCTACAACATGTGGGTAGATAACATTTCCTTCAAATTGTTGTACAACAACGAACATGATGATAAAAATGATAGCCTGTTTCCAATCTACCATAAAGATCAATAAGACCCCGACCCAGCATCCAATAAAGCCGCCAATGATCGGAATTAATGACATCACACCGATAAAAACTGCGATCAGTACCGCATACGGAAGTCCTAATAGTTTCATTGATGCAAAAATCAGACAGCCTAAGATCACAGCTTCTAAGCACTGCCCTGATAAAAAGCTTGAAAATGCATTATTTGATAGTCTTCCAACTCGTACAATATACTTCGCAACCCGTTCCGGTAAAAAAGCGACCAATACCTTTTTCACCTGCATTGATAATTTTTCTTTCTGAAGCAATGCATTGAGTGCAAATACAAATCCCAATGCAAAACTTACAATAAATTGCACAACATCCGTAATCGCACTTACCGTTGAATTTAGCATACTTGTTGCGCCGTCTTGTAAAAATGTGATCAACTCTCCACTGATCTTATCCCAGTCAAACGTGATCTGATTCACATATTTATGTACCATTGGTTTATTCATTGATGTTTTCTCTAATAGGGCTTGTATCTCTTTTACATATTCAGGAATATTGTTTGATAACTTAAATATTGTATCTACCAATTCTGGAATGATCAATCGTGATACTAACAAGATCACACCCACAATACTAACGATTGCCATAATAAGGCTCAATGAACGCTTTCCTTTTTTTAACTTATAAAACAATTTCCTTTCAAAGAAACTCATTGGAACATTAATGATAAAGGCAACACAACTTCCTAAAATAAACGGAAATGCCACTGAGCTTACATAAGATATTCCTGAAAATACAACTGGAAGATTACTTAACACAAGATATAAGATAATCCCAAACGCCACTAAGATAAATGGCGTTTTATCATTCTCTTTAAAAAATTTCAAAACTTTAACTCCTTTATAGGTTTGTTATGTTAAAAGGGACTGTTAAAACTAACAGTCCCTCTTGTTATCTTTTGCATATCATATACCCAGAATGCCGGTCTCGCGATTTTGACGCCTAGCAGAGCTAGGTGGGTTTTCTCGATCAACGTTCTGCCGTCCCCCGGTATCAGGGCTTGACATCCGGTCGATTATACGAAGTCCCATGATAAATAAATGTAGGTTCAAAATAGCAAGTTATCGTACACCCCAGGCTTCTTATCTGATTTACATTACATATTATACTGTAAGTATGGTAATATTTCAAGTCACAGATACATGAAATTCTATCCAATCTTAATATTTTTTTTACATTGTTGAAATGGTGAGATCTTATCATATCCACTCATGTCATTCTTCAAGTCATTCTTCAAGTAGGCAAACGTATATTTTTCACCTTTTTCTGCATACATTCTAAGCAAGTTTAACAGATAATCTCTCGATGCTTCACACATGATCGATGCTCCAATTCCGTGTTCAAAATATTCCAACGGGCTCTTCTGATCGAACTCATCTCCATTATAGATCTTTCCTGCACTGACACGATCAACAAACATCTCTGCCATATATTTCTTTGGAATCTTCATCCCAACCAATCCTGGATGGTCTTTATCAATGCTGTAATCAATCCAATATTCAAAATGATGTTTGTTCCGTCCTTTATGATGCAGCCATGACATTGAAATCCCTTCCTCCATACGTTCTGCATTATTCGGACTTGCTGTTCCCTGATAATATTTCACTCCTACCAGAAATTCCGTTGGGGAATATTTGGACATATCGTGCATAATTCCCTGATAATAAAGACCCAGTTTAAAACAGCCTTTTGCCACCAGGATCTTATGTCTTGTAATCGTTTTAAAGTGACCAATAAAATGCATAATCCAATCTGCTCCCTCATACTTCTCTCTTTTATTAAGAATTTTTCTCCACGGATTATCATAGCAAAAACAATCTCTTTTGAAAAGACTTTCTCGAAAACTTATCAAAAATAGTTTTGTTTTTTACAAACGAAAAATGATGTCAGATGATATTTGTATTTCTGACATCATTTTTTATTTTTATAACTTAAAGATTTGTATATCCCATTAATTGTTTGTCAACTTCACGAGCTGCATCTCTTCCTTCACGGATCGCCCATACAACAAGTGACTGTCCTCTATGCATATCTCCAGCAGTAAAGACATTTTCTACATTCGTCGCAAAACTATCTGGTTTTGTTTCTACATTTGTTCTCTGGTTAACTTTAACCCCAAAAGCTTCTGTGACATAAGCTTCACTTCCTAAGAATCCTGCTGCGATCAGTACAAGATCTGCTGGAATCTCTTTTTCAGATCCTTCCACTGGAACCATCATCATTCTTCCTGTCTTTTCATCTTTTTTGCTTTCAAGATTTACTAAAACAGCTTTTGTGACTTCGCCTTTTTTATTCATTTTGAATTCTTTGACTGTTGTCTGGTAGATACGTGGATCATGTCCAAAAACCGCGATCGCTTCTTCCTGTCCATAATCTGTTTTACAGATTCTTGGCCATTCTGGCCATGGATTGTTCTCTGCACGTTCATCCGGAAGTTTTGGCATCATCTCTAGCTGAGTAACACTCTTCGCTCCATGACGAATGGATGTACCAACGCAGTCATTTCCTGTATCTCCACCACCGATAACAATAACATTCTTTCCTTTGGCAGAGATATATTTCTTATCTTTTAATCCAGAATCTAACAGACTCTTTGTTGTGGATTTTAAGAAATCAACCGCAAAATAAATTCCTTTTGCTTCACGTCCAGGAACTTCGATATTTCTTGGATTTGATGATCCGCAAGCTAAAACTACTGCATCGTAATCTTTCTTTAACTGTTCTGGTTTGATATCTTTTCCAACGTTTGCATTAGTCACAAAGTGAATTCCTTCTTCTTTCATGATCGCAATCTTACGTTCTACGATATGTTTTTCCAATTTCATATTTGGAATTCCATACATTAACAATCCACCAAGACGGTCAGAACGTTCGTACACTGTAACTTCATGTCCACGTTTGTTTAAAGAGTTGGCTGCAGATAATCCAGAAGGTCCAGAACCGATCACTGCAACTTTCTTTCCTGTACGAAATTTTGGTGGTCTGGCTTTAGCTAATCCATGTTTGTATCCATACTCAATGATACTTAATTCATTTTGTTTGGAACATACAGGATTCCCATTTAATCCACATGTACAGGCATTCTCACAGAGTGCCGGACATACACGTCCGGTAAACTCTGGAAATGGATTTGTTTTCTTAAGTCTTAAGTATGCCTGTTCCCAGTTTCCTGTATAGATCAAGTCATTCCACTCTGGCACCAAGTTGTTAAGTGGGCAACCAGATGCCATTCCATTCAATAATACTTTTCCTGACTGACAGAATGGTACTCCGCAGTCCATACATCTTGCACCCTGTTTCTGCTGTTCTTCTCTTGAAAGAGGAATATGAAATTCGTTAAAATGTTTGATTCGTTCTTTCGGAGATTCTGCACGGGCGTCTTCTCTTTCATAATCTAAAAATCCAGTTGGTTTTCCCATAATTTCCTCCTATTTTCCTGCATTTGCCTTGATATTAAATGCTTCCATCTTTGCCTGTTCACTGCTTAATCCACGTTCTTCCATCTGAACGATCAGATTTAACATTGCTTTGTAATCATTTGGCATGATCTTCTTAAATTTAGGCAGATACTGTTCAAAGTCTTTTAGAATTTCTTTTCCTTTTTCGGAATTTGTATATGCAACATGTTCTTTTAACATATCTTTTAATTCAATAACGTCATATTTGGATGTTACAGTTTCTACTGAAACCATTTCTTTATTTAAGTTCTTATATAACTTACTGTCTTCATCTAATACATAAGCAACTCCACCACTCATACCAGCTGCGAAGTTCTTTCCTGTTGGTCCAAGAACAAGAACACGACCACCTGTCATATATTCACATCCGTGATCTCCAACACCCTCAACGACCGCTGTAGCTCCTGAGTTTCTGACACAGAAACGTTCTCCAGCAACACCATTGATAAATGCTTTACCACTTGTAGCTCCATATAATGCAACGTTACCTACGATGATGTTATCTTCTGCTTTGAATTTGATTCCTGTTGGAGGACAAAGGATTAATTTACCGCCAGAAAGTCCTTTTCCGAAGTAGTCATTGCTGTCTCCGACTAACTGTAATGTCAGACCTTTTGGAATGAAGGCTCCGAAACTCTGTCCACCAGCTCCGTTACATTTTACAACATATGTGTCATCTTCTAATGCCTGTTCACCCCAGTGCTTTGTGATCTCTGATCCAAAGATCGTTCCGAAAGTACGGTCAATATTTGTAACATCAAGCTGAATACTCTTCTTCTGTTTCTTTTCGAGTGCTGGCATTAATTCTTTCATCAGCACTTTCATATCTGCTGTCTGCTCCAGTTTGAAATCATATACATTCTTGTGGTTGTAATCCATCTTCTGTGCTGGATCATATTTATATCCAAGAATCCTTGAAAGATCTACATGTTTTTCAGCCGCTTTTGCATTTGGTTTTAATAAGTCTGTACGTCCGACTAATTCATCAACTGTAGCTACTCCTAATTTCGCCATGTATTCTCTTAATTCCTGAGCAATAAACTTCATGAAGTTTATAACATATTCAGGTTTTCCTGCGAATTTTTTACGAAGTTCTGGATTCTGTGTTGCAACTCCGACTGGGCATGTATCTAAGTTACATACTCTCATCATAACACATCCAAGTGTTACAAGTGGTGCTGTTGCAAAGCCAAATTCTTCCGCTCCAAGCATTGCTGCGATTGCTACATCACGTCCACTCATTAACTTACCATCTGTCTCAACGATAACTTTATTACGAAGATCATTCATAATCAGATTCTGATGTGCTTCTGCAAGTCCAAGCTCCCAAGGAAGTCCTGCATTGTAGATAGAGTTTTTAGGAGCAGCTCCTGTACCACCATCATAACCAGAAATCAAAATAACCTGTGCTCCGGCTTTCGCTACACCAGATGCAACTGTTCCGACTCCTGCTTCAGATACAAGTTTTACAGAAATTCTTGCATCTCTGTTTGCATTCTTACAATCATAAATTAACTGTGCCAAGTCCTCGATAGAGTAAATATCATGATGAGGTGGTGGGGAAATTAAGCTTACACCGGCTGTTGAATGACGAGTTTTCGCAATCCATGGATAAACTTTCTTACCTGGAAGATGTCCACCTTCTCCTGGTTTTGCTCCCTGTGCCATCTTGATCTGAATCTCTTCTGCACTTACTAAATATTCACTTGTTACTCCGAATCGTCCAGATGCAACCTGTTTGATCGCTGAACAACGGTTTAATCCATCTCTTCCGACTTTTAATCTCTCAGGTCTTTCTCCACCTTCACCACTGTTTGATTTACCACCTAATTTATTCATGGCAATTGCCAGTGTCTCATGTGCTTCTCCAGAAATAGATCCGTAAGACATCGCTCCTGTCTTGAAACGTTTAACGATAGAGTCAACGCTTTCTACTTCCTCAATTGGAATACCCTTTTCTGGATAATCAAATTCCATTAAACCTCTTAAGTTTCCTGGTTCTAATTCCTTATCAATCATATCGGTATATTGTTTAAACAGATCATAACTTCCTGTTCTTGTTGCAACCTGAAGTGTATGAATCGTCTGTGGATTGTATAGATGCTGTTCTTTTCCACTTCTATATTTATGGCTTCCTGCACTTTCCAGTGTCAGATCATTTTCTAATCCCAATGGATCGAACGCTGCTCCATGTCTTGCATCTACATCTGCTTCTAAGTCTTTTAAGGAAATACCTTCAACTCTGCTGACTGTATTTGTAAAATATTTTTCGATCACATCAGAATTGATACCAATTGCTTCAAAGATCTGTGATCCCTGATAAGACTGTAATGTTGAAATACCCATCTTAGATGCGATCTTAACGATTCCATGAAGGATTGCATTTGTATAATCTTCAACAGCTGCGTAATAATCTTTCTGAAGCATATTTTCATCGATCAGTTTCTTAATTCCCTGTAATGCAAGATATGGGTTCACTGCACATGCACCATATCCTAACAGTGTTGCAAAATGATGAACTTCTCTTGGTTCCCCGCTCTCTAAGATCAGTGCAACAGATGTACGTCTCTTTGTCTTGATCAGATACTGATGCATTGCTGATACTGCTAATAAAGAAGGGATTGCCACATGGTTTTCATCGACTCCTCTATCAGATAGGATAATGATATTCGCTCCATCTCTGTATGCTCTGTCTGCCTCTACAAACAAGCGATCTAAGGCTTTCTCAAGAGATGTATTCTTGTAGTATGTAATAGGAAGTTCTACAACCTCAAATCCTTTTTTATTCATAGATTTGATCTTTAACAGATCTGTATCTGTAAGAATTGGATTGTGTACTTTTAATACGCGGCAGTTTTCTGGTTTCTCGTCTAAAATATTACCTTCTTTTCCAACATAAACTGTTGTTGATGTTACAAGTTCCTCACGGATCGCATCAATTGGAGGGTTTGTTACCTGTGCAAATAACTGTTTGAAATAATTAAATAATGGCTGATGACGATTGGATAATACTGCAAGTGGTGTATCATTTCCCATGGCTGCGATTGCTTCAGATCCATTTAACGCCATTGGAAGGATTGCTGTACGGATATCTTCATATGTATATCCGAATGCTTTCATCAATTTTTCGCGTTCTTCTGCTCCATATGTTGGAACTGGTTCATTTGGAATCTTTAAATCTTTTAATTCTAACAGATTACTGTCTAACCATTCACCATATGGCTCTTTCTCTGCGTATTTTTCTTTCACTACATCATCTGCGATCACTTTTCCTTTGATCGTATCAACTAACAACATCTTTCCTGGATGAAGTCTTTCTTTCACTACGATCTTTGTTGGGTCGATGTCAAGAACTCCGATCTCAGAAGACAGGATCAGCTGATCATCATCTGTGATGTAATATCTTGATGGACGAAGTCCATTACGGTCAAGTACTGCTCCTACCTGATCACCATCTGTGAAAATGATAGATGCTGGTCCATCCCATGGTTCCATCATCGTTGCATAATATTGATAGAAATCACGTTTTTCCTGAGAAATAACTTTATTATTTTCCCATGGTTCTGGGATTGTGATCATGATCGCATGCGGAAGATCCATACCGCTCATAACTAAGAACTCTAATGTATTATCAAGTCTCGCAGAGTCAGATCCATTTGGATTTACGACTGGGATCAGTTTGTGCATCTCATTTTTAAGATATTCTGATTCCATATTTTCTTCTCTGGCAAGCATCTTATCGGCGTTACCACGGATGGTATTGATTTCTCCATTATGTACGATAAAACGATATGGATGAGCTTTCTCCCAGCTTGGTGTCGTATTAGTACTGAATCGTGAATGCACAAGTGCGATCGCTGATTCATAATCTAAATCCTGAAGATCGTTAAAGAATGTACGAAGCTGTCCAACTAAGAACATACCTTTATATACGATCGTTCTGCTGGATAATGAAACAACGTATGATTCTTCATTACTCTGTTCAAATACTTTTCTTGCGATATATAATTTACGATCAAAATCAAGTCCTTTTTCAACATCCGCAGGTTTTGCTACAAATCCCTGTAAGATCTTTGGCATGCATTCTAATGCTTTCTTACCAAGAACTGTTGGTGTTGTAGGAACTTCTCTCCATCCAAGGAATGTCATTCCTTCCTTCTCAACGATGATCTCAAACATCTTCTTCGCCTGACGAAGTCTCAATTCATCATTCGGGAAGAAGAACATTCCGATTCCATATTCTCTTTCTTTTCCAATATTGATATTGGCTGCCTTACAGGCTTTGCTAAAGAACTTATGAGAAATCTGAAGCATGATTCCTACACCATCTCCTGTCTCTCCTGCTGCATCTTTACCTGCACGATGCTCTAATGTCTCAACAATCTTCAATGCATTATCTACTGTCTGATGATTCTTGACTCCCTTAATATTTACACAGGCACCGATACCGCAGTTATCGTGCTCAAAACTTGGATCATATAATCCAGGAATTTGATTTGTCTGTTTCATATCCATTCATCCTTTCTCGATGTACTGTCTCGTGTTTTTTCTTATCATACCGAAATTTTCCCTAGTTGTAAAGTATGAATTTTCTTAAGTTGTCTGATAATTAGATTTCTTAACGATTTATACATTTATTTTCTGATAATATATCGAATTATCTCTTATTTTCTCGTTTACTGAATCCTGTTTCTCAAAAAGTTTTTTTAAAAGTTGTACTATTTTGTCATTTATACTATACTAGATAACGTCCGTTTCGACCATTTTCGATCGTTTCGACAATCTTTTATATTATATATATTATAGAAAGAAGAGGTTTTATTTATTATGAACGAACAAAAGACAAATCCGCTCGGTACCGAGAAGATATCAAATTTGCTTCTTCGTTTCGCTATTCCTAGTATTATCGCTATGGTCGTAAGTGCCTTATATAATATGGTAGACCAGTTTTTCATTGGACGAAGTGTTGGGATGCTTGGGAATGCAGCAACAAATGTTGCCTTTCCTTTAGTTATCACCTGTACTGCCATCGCCTTGATGTGTGGAATCGGCGGGGCTGCAAACTTTAATCTTTGCATGGGCCAACAAGAAAAAGAGGAGGCTGCTTCCTTCGCTGGAAATGCAATCACAATGCTTTTTTCACTTGGTATGATCCTTTGTATCATAACAAGATTATTTTTAAAACCAATGATGATCTTATTTGGCGCAACATCTAGTGTTTTAGATTATTCTTTGATCTATACAGGTATTACATCTCTTGGATTTCCATTTTTGATCTTAACAACAGGTGGTACGAACCTTGTCCGTGCTGACGGAAGTCCAAAGTTTTCCATGACCTGCACTTTAACTGGTGCGATCATCAATACAATTCTTGATCCAACCTTGATCTTTGGTTTCCACATGGGAATTGCTGGTGCTGCTTGGGCAACCGTGATCGGACAGGTCGTATCTGGAATCATGGTTATTTTATATTTAAGAAAATTTAAAACAGTAAAACTTACAAAAGAAAAGTTAAGACCACATCCTCATTATATAGGAAGAATCGTTTCTCTTGGTATGGCGCCATTCTTTAATCAGGTTTCCATGATGGTCGTACAGATCGTTATGAACAATGTTTTGATCCGTTATGGTGCAAAATCTTCTTACGGAAGCGATATTCCATTGGCATGTGCCGGAATCATTACGAAGATCAATATGATCTTTTTTGCGATTAATATTGGTATTTCTCAAGGATTACAGCCAATTATCAGTTATAACTATGGTGCAAGAAAGCTAGATCGTGTCCGTGAGGCTTATTTGAAAGCTGCGATTTCTGCAACGATCATCAGCACAGTTTCTTTCATCTGCTTCCAGCTGTTCCCACGACAGATCATTGGAATCTTTGGGTCTGAAAGTGAAGCTTATTTCCGTTTTGCAGAGAAGTTTTTCAGAATCTTCTTGTTTTGTACCTTTATTAACGGATTACAGCCAATTACTGCAAACTTCTTTACAGCAATTGGAAAGGCAAATCGTGGTATTTTCCTTTCATTGACCAGACAGGTTATTTTCTTGCTGCCTTTGATGATCATTTTGCCGATCTTCTTTGGAATTGAGGGAGTTATGTTCTCAGCACCGATCGCAGATGGATTTGCTGCGGTATGTGCGATAACATTTGCGGTGAAGGAATTGAAGTCGTTTCAGAAATTGTGATTTGTAGTTTGAAGACGGAAATTATTGGTGGAATATTATAAAAAGAGATCAT
>OJMP01000347.1_pt1 | contig 45699 bp, 37 predicted proteins | sample 1597311 | NCBI WGS metagenome assembly OJMP01 (sample SAMEA2452134, study PRJEB22498) | human gut metagenome | biome: human feces; feature: human gut; material: feces | place: Australia | collected 2012 | reverse complement strand
AGCGGGGATAGAATATGCGAAGGTTAAAGTGTGAAAAAGAAACGATTATTCTGACCAATGAAGATGACGGATTCTATGATGTGTATACCTTCAATCAGAGCTTGCAGAAACGGTTGCAGACTTTTGCAGAGAAATATTCGGATGATTGCTGGTTGAAAGAATCTTCGGAGGATGGAAGCAAAGAAAAAGATGAATCTGATTAATAGTAAGAGGAATCCATAGAATCCATTCTGCAAAGAAAAAGTACGGTCTAGACCGATAGTTTTTTAAGTGTCATAAGAAAGTCGTATGATGTATAGGCTCAGAGGAGTAAAACACTCTTCTGGGTCTTTTTGTAGTTAAATATAAAGGGAGAGCTAATGAAGGGAAAGAAAAAGATATTGCAATTAAATGAGAGAATAGCCTTTTGACACAATAGAGACATATGTTTGATGCTTTTTTCATGCGATTAACTATCTATATGACGTAAAAATAATTCAAAAACAGAATTTTTCAAAGAGGAATCCTTGATGTATCAGTTAGTGAAAGATATAATAAAAACAGTTGATTAATTATGTAGATGCTTATTCGAGGTAAGAATATGGAATTATGTTATAACAATCTTTGGAAGACACTTATTGATAAAAAAATGAAAAAAGGTACGTTATGTCGTGAAGCAAAGATCAGTACTAGCACGATGTCAAAAATGAAAAGGAATGAGCCAGTTTCATTGGCAATAATATTGAAAATATGTGAAGCGTTAAATTGTAATATAAATGATGTAGTTACAATTGAGTCTTCTAATCAGAGGGGTGTGTAATGGGAAACTGTAAACTTGTAGATGAATTAAATAGATTAAGGAAGTCCTCAAGTGATTCTATTGATGGAATAGGCACATTTGATGACTTTAAAAAATATATGCACGTTTCAAGAAGTGCTGAAAAAGATTTGATTGAAATATTGCACAAGATAGAAGATTCTGGTAGGAAAAGTCTTGTAATGCTTTGTGGAAGTGCTGGTGATGGAAAGTCACATCTCTTATCATATTTAAAAAACGATTTAAAACTTTTAGATAATTATGTTGTATACAATGATGCAACTGAAAGTAGTGCACCCTCTAAAACGGCTATTGAAACTTTGAACGAAGCATTGCAAGGATTTTCTGATGAAAATTTAGAAAAGTCAGGAGAGAATTTTATATTGGCTATTAATCTTGGTGTTTTAAGTAATTTCATTGAATCTTCATATGGAGATTCGTTTAAACAATTGCGTAAATACGTCATTAATAGTAATCTTTTAACTAATCAATTAAATGAAAAAGGTTACGAAGAGAATAGTGCATTTCAGCATGTGAGTTTTTCTGACTATCACATGTATAATCTTACAGTCCATGGAGTTAAACCAGAATATTTGGAGCGTATATTAGAAAAGGTGTTTTGCATGGATTTTGAGAATCCGTTCTACAATGTTTATAGCAATGATTGTAAAGAATGTCCTCTTTCTCAAAAATGTCCAGTTAAACATAATTTTGAATTTCTTGGTAATGAGAAAAACAGAAATTATGTTGCTAACGCTCTCGTTGAGGTGACAATAAAGGACAAGGAAATCCTTACTACTCGTGAAATTTTAAATTATATTTATGATATTATTGTTGCTCAAAATTTCAATTATAAGAAAATGGCTCAATCTTCAACTAATGAAGTATCATTTTTAAAAGAGTATATTAGCGATATCACACCTTCATTAATGTATGAATATATTGATAAATCTGTGCTATTAAATCAGTTGCAAAAATATGATCCATTATTGGTACGTTCTGAACAAGCAGATGAAGATGCTATTTCGTATTATGTTTCGTCGGATGTATCGAACGAAGTGGTGTCTGTACTTGATAAGGAAGCTTATTCTAAAGTTTTGTGTCAGCAATCTGCCATCGAAAAAATTAACAGTGATAAAGTTTTGAAAGCACAGTTATTCAATATATTAGAACGATTGAAGACAATTAAAAGCGATATAGTGCAAGATAATGCATATGTCTCTTTTTTAAAGATGTTGTATTATTTTAATACGGGAACTACAAAAAAATATGGAGAGTTATATGGTCTTGTTGAAGATGCTGTTATTCAATGGTGTGGTAATGAAGATCAAGATAATGTTTGTTTTGACGATTGTCATGAGGGAATTGCATTATATGAGCATATTGAATTTGAACCATATTTGGATGTTTCACCAAGCGTAAAGAAAAACGAGGAACTTCAACGTTTCTTGCCTTTTATTACGGTGAAATATGAAAGTAAAAAAACTAAAGAAACTAAAGAAATCATACCCTTAGATATCGATTATTCTTTATATGAATTAATATATAAACTTGCCGCTGGATATATTCAAACTGCTGAAGATAGAAATAATCATGCTGATTTTATAAGTTTTATTTACAAGATATTAAGAACTGGTTCAGCAGACAAAGAAGTTTTTTTGGTGACTGATGATAACAGAAAAGCAATTATTGAGAAGACAAAATTTGGAGTATATAAATTTAAGGTGGTGAGATGATGGAATATCAATTTGATTATGCAACATTTTGCAAAACATTTAATGTAAAAGATGATAAAGCAATTGATTCCTTGCGTCTTACACATACACAAGATATCAATTTTAAATTATTTCCATATAAGGCTAGTGGAAAGGCTCAAGCTCCAATTATTACAGATTTAGAAGAAGTTGTAAGTGATTTCTTTAGAAAATCATTAAATTTAGAAACTGAGCCAGTAGAATATAAATCATTATGCGATGCTATTATTGCTGAAATGGATATTGCAGATGAAGATATTGAGATTTTTAAAGAAATGATACACTCTCTATTTTTTGAAGGGGATGATTTTGTAGCAAAAAACTTAGGACTTTATCCATACCAAACAAAGGTAAACAATAAAAGCGCAGACCGACTTGCAGGTTTCTTACTAGATGTTTTCGGGTTAAATGGAAATGATTGTAATATTATTGAAGAGGCAATGAAAAAGCATCCGTATAATGTTGTTGAAAAAGTAGTTGTTGATGCAATACAGGCTTCAAAAACAGGAACGGCTAGAAATTACAAGTCCTATTTTCCAGTTATACTTGATGTTCAGGAGAAATTTAAGAAGGATTTTCATTTCATGTTAAATACGGGAATGACTTCATTAGATGATTTGTCTAATCTTTTAGCGATATATTATTTTTACTATATGTCGCAAGCATGTGTAACACTAGATAATTTTGGGTCTGGAAAAAGAAATTCTCCTGTCCCACTGTATTATGCCTTGGATTGGGAAAAAGTAAGTAAAAACAGGAAATGTTGTGGAGAAGGCTGGGAAAGAATCCAAGCGAGTGCAAACCATATGTTTAGCCATGCACTAACATTAGAAATATTAAATCAACATACAATCTCAGATGTGATGTTGGATTACATTTCATTGCAAGAATATGTTACAGAGTACCCGGATCAGGATGCGATTATCGCAAGTGAAATCGAGAAGGCTGAAAAAACATATACATCTTGCGTAGGGGACTATAAAAAATTTGAACAGATTCTATATGCTTCAGGAGGAACAAAAACTGATATTGCTATCCGCCATTTATACAAATGTGTGGAAGAACAATTCTTGAATACAGATCGAAAAAGAGCAAATCAGTTTTACAACGAGAAATTTACTGAGTTTTGTAAAACGCGGTGGGTTAAAAACAGAAGAAAATCGGGATTGGTTTTAAATCTTACAGAGAGAGATATCATCTTTTTGACAAAAATCTCTATTAAAGATAAGGATAAAATCCGTTTGATTGACTTGTACAAGGAATATGAATATAGAGGAATTTTTCTTGACAATACGTCAAAAGAGTATCTACAAGAGTTTTTTACGAAATTAAACCTTATTGACAAAAAGAGTGATAGTGGAGATGCACAGTATGTTAAAAGAATTTTATGATTTTATTGCAAAGAGAATAAACTGCTATTTTCTAGAACTATCAGCTGAAGGATCACTGCAAAAAGGTGAGAGCTTTTGCCTTAAATTAGATGACTCGGATACTGTTCAAGAGGTGTCTAATGCAATAAAGGAATTAGCAACAAAAGAAAATAATTGTGGGGAATATAAATATCAATGTATGGATGGTTCTATTTATAGAACTTTTACATTGCAAGTTGTTGACAATGAGATAATAATTGCAGCACAAATCAACAATATGACAAATGACTTTCTTTGTGCGACTTTGCGAAACGCAGCAAATGTTGCAGGAAAACCACTTTTGATGATTTCTTCAAATCCTATCGATAGTGCTAAAAGTGGTTCTATAGATATGGCAGCAAATGGTATGCCGTTCTATGCAGATAATTTAATGGCAGAAATAAGAAAAATGGCAGACGAAAGCACTCAGTTGTCGCCTCTCGAAAAAAGGATTCTCGACTTCGAATTAAAAAGAAGAGATAGTGATGTTTTTAGTGATAAGGCTTCTTTGTACGAATATAGAGACCTGCTTTCGATTATGAGTAGTGGAAGTATCGAAAAAGAAAATTATCCTGGATTTAGGCTTTTTCCTGTAGACGGAAAAAAGGATTATCAGAACGAAGGAAAGACTCAAATCGATAAGAAAATCAAAGAAAATCATGACCTTTTCGAAAAGATTGATCGAAGCATTCGCTTTGGGAATGTAGAGGCGGATCTAGCAGAAGATTTTGAAGATGGCTTTTTAATGCGAATTGAGAAAAGTCGCAAAGAAGATCCGGAACATTGGAGTGTCCTTTTTACCTATGCTGAAATGATTGCAGCAATGGAAAAAAAGCAGGCCAAAAAAGATAATCCTCTCAATATTGAGCAAAAAGATATTTCTATTTATGGAGCCCTGCCATTGAATGTACTTCCAATTGATGAAAAGGTTCTTGTTCGAAATGAAGGCTCTATGAAAACTAAAAAAAGAACTAGAAGCATGATGATTTTTAATGCAGATAAGTATCCAGAAATCCATTTGAGAATAGAGTGTAATGCTCGAATAATGAATAGTGACATTTCTGCAGATGATGCTTCATATATACGTGATGGTAAAAGTTTAGTCTTTTGTTTCATAAGAGAAGGTATCTCGTTTCATAAGATAGAGATTAAGGATGCTGTAAATAATATTACGTATGTATTCAAAGTGTGTATTATTGATATTTCTCCGGAGTACTTGAGTGGTATTAAACGAAATTTTGCTATTGATTACAAAAAAACAAAAAAGAACTGTAAGATAAAATTAATAGGAATTGGAACTGATCTTGTATTTAATTCCAACGGTTCTGCCAATGTTTCTGAAAAACTAAATGACAATACACAGTATAAATGTAAATATGATGAACGGTTACATTTATATACAACAGAAGAGGAACTATCTGATTTCGGAAGCGGAATTTATATTGAAATTAATTTTTCTGGTATTGTACTTCCTCTTATACTTTTTCCGGACGAGGTGAAAAGTGTTGAAATGGTCGGACGCAGAATTCTTAGAGAAAAGTTTTCTACTAAGAAAAGTTTTGAAATTGAAAAGGATGGAGATCATTTTTATAAGGGATCGCAGGAATATCATGCTAAGACAAATTTATTAAGAGAATTGCGAAGCGAAAAAAGAATTGTTAATGAGAGAATTCTCCACGGAAAATGTAAACAACCACATGGAACCGATGATTTGGAAATAGAGGCTAAGGAACTGGTATTACCTCTTTCTTTAAAACAAGCATATTATGATTTGCTTCAATCTTATAAAAAGAATAATACTATTCCTACTTTGGCATATATGTCTGAAGAGTTAAAAATTGCTACAGAAAATTTTTTGAAAGAATTCAATGAGTTATATGAATCACTTGAAGAAGGTAGTTATTTGAGTCAAGAACAAGAAAATGGTTTATTATTGGGAACATTCTTTGTGGGAAGAAATGATGACGAATTATTGCTTACACCATTTCATCCATTAAATCTTGCTTACCAGCTTCAATTATGCAAGGAAACGGAATTTGAGAATGCCACAGATATTGTAATTGATCGTCTTAATTCCATCTATCTGTTGCCATATACAAAACACAATAAAAAAATATATAAGGTATCAGACAAAATGTATTCCATGGAATGGAAATATTATGCTCCGGTAGAGAATAGAAAATATCGTGGTAGCAGAAGGTATGTTCCTAAATTAATTGAAGAGAAAATTACTGAATTTATTTCACATTTTAAATACATTTTTTCTGATATCAATAATAAAACAATACGCATTAATCTCATAAACATGGGCGATTGTAGTGATGTGTTTAATGGTATTGCACAGTATTTTGTTCATGCAATTGGAAAGACTCCAGATGTTGATCGACTCATGAAATTCGAGTTACATATTTATTCTGATGGAAAAAAAGCAAATGTGTTTGAAAATATCAAAGAGTATTCTCGATTAAAGGCTTATTTAACAGCTTCTAAGCTTTCATTTGCTAATGGTGTGGCTATGAATAGTTTGGAAGGCGTTCTTTCTAAAAATATAGAATGTTATTTCCATAAGGATATTGGAAGACAGTATGAGTATGCACATATTTCGTTTTATGAAATGGAATCAGAAATCACTTCAGAATCTGCTACGATGGATCAAATTGAAACGGGAATTTCACTAGGAGGCATTATTTCTGGTGTTCCATCCAGTAAGTACGGACAAAAGTATAGAACTGGATTTGGTACCAAATATGCAAAAAAAACACCTGTAATAGAGCTTGCTACAAAATATAATTCCCTTGTTCAAGTAGGAAATACCGGAAATCCTTATCACTCTGGTACGAGCATTTCTACTCAGATAGATAAATTAGCTGAAGAGAAAATGCAGTATATATATAATGCGTCTAATTGGGTTGTTTTTGTTGACCCTAAAGTAGATCTTGATTTTTTTAGTGAAAAAGAAGCCAATAGTGATTTGCTAATTATTCATTATAGTGACCAATATACTTCAAGTAGTGGATATGATGCCATTACGGTGACTCATAAGTCAAAGCAGTATTCTAAAGTTATTCAGGAATACTTAAAAGAAAAGGGAGTCTCAGCAGAGTTAGAGGATGTTGCAAAAATAATTAATTTATTCAATGCAATAAACGGTGATTGGTTATTACGTTTGGTATCATCTAAAAAGATAATGGGTGTCAATAAGGACTCTACATTCTCACGTGAAAAAATAAGTATTGTTGCAGCAATTAAATTTATGCTTGCGTTTTTAAGACATCCGGACATTGTCTGGGTTCCTGTATCTTTGGAAGAAATGTTGCGAGTTTCTGGAGGAGCTGGATTATCTAGTTCTGATGGAATATTGTCTCACAAGAATCTAGGATTTGACAAGGGTCCAACAAGTGATGATTTACTTTTTATTGGTTTGAATCATGTATCCGATCAAATAAAGATTTATCTGTATCCAACCGAAGTTAAAACAGGTATAAATGGAAATGATGTTATTAAAAAAGCTTTTCAACAGGTGTCAGCTACTGCAACAGGTCTGCAAGAAGCAATGAATCCGGAAAAAGATATAACTAATACTATTATGTATAAGGTTAATAGAAATTTTTTGATGCAACTTTTAGTAACAAGTTGCAAAAAAATGAAGGTGTATCATGTTGATGACTCCCAGAATTGGGAAATGATTTTGGATAAATTCAGATTAGCTCTTTTAAATGAAGAGTATATTATTTCCACGGATATACAGGAAATATTAGGCCGTGGTTCTGTCTTGTCATTCCGGCAATCATTGGCTTTAAGAAAGACATCCTTCAAAGAAGATACGATTAACTTTATTGAGATGCCAGAAAATGATGAGTTTGACCTTATTTTAAGTAGCGTTGACGAAATACATGCAGATATTCAAAATGCCAAAAATAATGAGCTCTTCTTATTTGAAGAATGTAAAGTTGAGAACTTAACTGGAGACATCACTGAAATAAAGTCTACAGAATTCCAAGAAGCGGAAGAGATAAATGAAATAGACTCAGATGATAAGAAACAGAAAAAACGTGAAGAAAATGATCCGGAGGATAATGAAAAAAAACAGGATACAGTTGAAATCAATGATACAACAGAAATTAAATCAAAGGGTATGAAGATTTTGTTTGGATTGAACCAACAAGATGGCTCAGATATAATCTGGGAGCCCAATAATACTGATATCCTTTTTCATACTAATACTGGTATCATTGGAACTATGGGGACTGGTAAAACACAGTTTACAAAGTCTTTGATTACTCAGCTATTTCTGCAACGCAAGAATAATATTGGTGAAGAAGAGTTGGGAATACTAATTTTTGATTATAAAGGAGATTACAATGAAAGTAAATGTGATTTTGTAGAAGCGACAAAGGCAACTATCCTAAAACCTTATCAATTGCCTTTTAATCCTTTAACATTGACAAAATCAAAAGTATTTAAGCCGCTATTGCCAATACATACTGCTAATGCTTTTAAAGATACTATTTCGAAAGTATATGGATTGGGACCGAAGCAACAAGATACATTATTTCAGTGTATTATTGAAACTTATGGTATGTGTGGAATACAACCTGCTAATCCTTCGAGTTGGGATAATGAAGCACCTACATTTGAGCAGGTATATCAAAGATATATAAATAATGAAGAAATAAAAAAGAATGATTCACTCGCAGCTGCTATGAATAAATTGCATCAATTTCAAGTGTTTGAAAATAACCCGAATAAAACAAAACCGCTATTTGATATATTAAATGGAGTAGTTGTAATTGATTTATCAGGATATGATTCGGACATACAAAGCTTGATCGTTGCTATCACACTGGATTTATTTTATGTTCAGATGCAGGCTGCAGGTTCGAGTAAATTAGAGGGAAAATACAGGCAGTTAACAAAGCTAATATTGGTTGATGAAGCGGATAATTTTATGTCTGAAGGTTTCTTATCGTTAAAGAAAATATTGAAGGAAGGTCGTGAATTTGGTGTAGGTACAATTCTATCTACTCAGTTCTTAAAACACTTTGGATCTGGTGATGATGATTATGCTAAATACATTTTAACATGGATTGTTCATAATGTTGCTGATTTAAAAACTAGCGATGTAGATTTTGTTTTCAAAACAGAGAGTAAAAGTATTGAAAGCCAAAGGTTGTTTAATGATATTAAGCGATTAGAAAAACATCATAGCATTGTCAAAATCAGTTCTGAAAAGCCTAAATATATCAGAGATCGTGCTTTCTGGGAATTGTATAACGACTTGAAATCAAATTGACGCAAAAAACTCAAAGTGATATACTTAAGTATAATACTTAAGTATATCACTTTTTTCTTGGAGGTCAAGATGGATTTTGCATATAAATTTCCTGTTGTAAGAGGAATCCAAGCAGGACGAGAATATTACATAGCAATGATTCCTATGAGAATGTTAGGAAGGTTATTTCCGAACGAGGATGAATTTGTTTTACCAGAATATCGTGCACAAAGAAAACTTAATGAAAGTCGAATTCCTATAATTAGTCAATATATTACTGAAAATAGAGATTCATATGTTTTTTCTGCTCTTGCTGCTTCAATTGATGGTGATTTCAAATTTTTATCGAGCAATGATAGCTCTGATATTGGGATATTGGAAGTATCAATGGATGCACGTTTTTTAATAAATGATGGTCAACACAGAAAAGCTGCTATACTTGATGCAATTAATGAAGAACCTGATTTAGGCAATGAAACAATTTCTGTAGTACTGTATGAAGATTCCGGACTTTCGCGTAGTCAACAAATTTTTACTGATTTAAACAAACATGCTGTGAAAACATCGAATTCAATTGCAGAGTTATATGATTCAAGGGATGATATTGCAGTTATCACAAGGAGTGTGGTCTCCAAGGTTTCTTTTTTAAATGAGTATACAGATAAAGAAAAAGATAATTTGGGAAAATATTCATCTAATTTATTTACATTAAATACTTTTTATAGTTCTATCAAAAGAACAATAAAAGGAAATACTCCGAGTGATTCGACATTATCTTTCCTGTGTAAGTATTGGAATTGTGTAGCGTCGAACATTATCCAATGGAATGAGCTGAACAAGAAAGAAATATCAAAAGTAGATTTACGAGAAAACTATATCGTAACTCAAGGAGTTGTTATACAGGCCATAGGTCAAGTTGGATCTTATTTCATAAATAATTCAGAAATAAATATGTATGAGATTTTAAAAGGATTAAGAAATATAGATTGGAGAAGAAGTGCTTCTATTTGGAAAAATAGAGTAATACGTGCAGATGGTAAAATTCTGACAAGTAATAAAGCTATTTTTCTTGCTTCTAATCAAATAAAAAAAGAACTTGGTATCCCACTTCTGCCGGACGAAGAACTGAAAGAGAAGCGATATCTCGAAAGTTTAACTATTTAGGAGACAAAATAATGGCAGATAATAATATGAGTTGTGAATTAAACAAAAAAGGACCAACCATTACAAAGGAAACTATTGAAGGATTAAAAGATACGGTTAGGAATCTCTATTTAGCTGATGATATTCCTTGGGTTATTGGATATTCGGGTGGTAAAGACAGTACTGCTACATTGCAGTTAGTATGGTTGGCCATTGAAGAATTGCCAGCAGAAAAATTAAAAAATGCAAAAAAGATTCATGTTATAAATACGGATACTATGGTTGAATCTCCTGTTATTTCTAAGTGGGTTCAGGACTCACTTGAAATTATGAATATTCGTGCTAAACAATCAGGGCTTCCTTTTGTGACGCATAGATTAACACCGGAAACAGATAATACTTTTTGGGTAAACCTTTTGGGAAGAGGTTATCCTTTTCCAAGAAAAAAACTTCGTTGGTGCACAGATAGATTAAAAATTCAACCTGTAAATAAATTTGTTAAAGAGCAAATTGCTGAACATGGAGAAATTATTTTAGTTATAGGTACACGTAAGGCAGAAAGTGCTCGAAGAGCAAAAACAATGGCTTATTATGAGAAGAAACGTGTTCGGGAACTTCTTAGTCCTAGTTCAACAATGGCAAATGAATTGGTTTTTTCGCCTCTCGAGGAGTGGACAGACGATGATGTATGGATTTTTCTTATGCAATATAGAAATCCTTGGGGATATTCTAATACAGATCTTTTGACACTATACAGAGGAGCCACAGCAGATAATGAATGTCCATTGATGGTCGAAAAAGGTCTTCCTAGTTGTGGAAAAAGTCGCTTCGGTTGTTGGGTTTGTACAATGGTCGAAAAAGATAAATCTATGGAGGCCATGATTGCGAATGATGATGAAAAGGCATGGATGACTCCACTATTAGAATTTAGAAGTCACTTTGGAGACGAAGCTAATGACAGAGAAAGAAGAAGCTTCAGAAAAATGCAAGGCTATCTTCAGGGTACATATAAACAATTACATCACGGTCCATATTTGAAATATTGGCGCGAAAAGTGGCTTGAGGAGCTTTTGGAAATACAAAAGGATATAAATGAAAATGGCCCAGAAGAATTTGCAAATCTAGAATTAATTACTATACCAGAGCTTAGATATATCCGAAGAATATGGGTATTTGACAAACATGAGTTTGAAGATTCACTTCCAGAAATTTATAAAAAAGTAACTGGAAAAAAATTTGATGATCCAGAGTGGGTGGGATCAGAAGCATTTCGTAAAGAAGAATGGGATATTTTAGAAGAAGTTGTAAAAGAAGTCGTGAATGACTTATATCCAGGTGAGGAAATGGCTTTTGAAATGGCCTATAGCTTGATTGATATTGAAAATCAGGCTACCAGTTTAAATAAACGAAAAGGAATTACTGAAGCTTTAGAGAGTTGTATTCGGAAAACATTTTATAAAAATGAAGATGATGCAACACAATATTATATGGATCGTGTAATTCGAAAAAAAGATTTGGGTGGAAAATATAATCCGCTAGCATTAGATGGTCGATACGATTATTTTAATGATGAAAATGAAGATGAAGATGAGGATGCTATAGAATGATTTTAAGAAAATTGATTATGCATAATTTTGGTGTATATGCATCGTCAAATCAATTTGAATTTAATGGTACTAATCCAGTAGTACTTATAGGAGGTATGAACGGAAGAGGTAAAACAACTTTTCTTGAAGCCGTTCTACTGGGCTTATATGGTTCGAATTCTTTTGCATATACAGAAAGTAAATACAAGACGTATGGTCAATATTTAAAATCATACGTTAATAAAGCCGATGGAACAAAGAAAACATATGTGGAGTTGGAATTTTCACTTGATGGTTCTGAGGAAGAAATTTATCTAGTTCATCGGGAATGGGATGGAAATACACAACGAGTCAGAGAAAAAATATGGGTAAAAAAGAATGGCGAGGATAATTCATTTTTAACGGAAAATTGGCCAATGTTTGTAGAAAACATTTTGCCAAGTGCATTATCAAACTTTTTTTTCTTTGATGGTGAAAAGATTGCTGAGTTAGCAGTAGAAAATACAAATGACCAGATGAAAGAGTCAATTAAAGCACTCTTAGGAATATCTATATTGGATCAATTGAATAATGATATTGGAAGAATTATTTCACGTCTAAGTGCTGCTTCTAACGAGGATAAGGATTTACAGTATTTGGAACAATTGAGAAAAAAAAGAGATCTTGCAGACAATGATTTAAAAGATATTGATGATAAGATTCAAAGATCTCATGAAAAAATTCAAGAGTTGAATATTGAGTTGGAAAAAAAGAATTCAGAATATGCCATAAAAGGTGGCGATATCGTAGAACAACGTCATGATCTTATGAAACAAAGATCACAACAATTAGCATTGCTTGAGAGATATGAAGATGATTTTTTAGAGATGGTATCCGGTTCAATGCCATTAATGCTTGTAAAAGACCTTCTTGCAGATATTGAAGAACAAGGACGATTGGAACAAGCTTATAAGACATCTGTCATGGCAACGGAAAAGGTTCAAAATCTCTATATTGATTTTATCCGCAAGCATCCTGATACAAAAGAAGCATTAAATAGGTTTGTTGAATTTATTCAAGAAGATAATGAAGCACAGAAAAAAGATGAAATTTATGGTCTTACGGATAATACTTTATATCAGTTAAATAGATTAAATACATATGGGTTGGAACAATGTGCAAAACATGTTGAAACTCAGTTGAATCGTAGAGATATAAGCAAGAAAAAAATTGATGAAATAGATAATTATTTATCTGTAGACATTGATGAAAAGGCTTTGAATAGGATTTTTAAACGAATCAAGGAACTTGAAAAAGAAATTTTGACAGAAGAAGTTAATTTATCTTCGTTACAACAAAAAAGAACGACAGTACACGGAGCAGCAATGATTGCTGAATCAGAATTTAGTAAAGCTGTAGAGCAATTACTTTCCTCCCTTGAGTCGAATGATGATAATAAACGAGTCGTTAAGTATGCACATATGGCAATAGAAATAATAAAACGTTACCGAATTAGACTTCAACAACGTAAAACAGATATCTTGGCAGATACGATGACTGATTGTTATAAGAAGCTTGCTTATAAAAAGCATTTAATAGAAAAAATTAAAATGGATCCGGTAACTCTTGATATTCACTATCTTAATGGAAACGATGAAGAAGTTGAAAAGAAAAAATTATCAGCTGGTGAAAAACAGCTGATGGTTATTTCGTTATTATGGGCTTTGGCTATTTGCTCAAAGAAAAAGCTTCCAGTAATCATAGATACCCCTTTATCACGTTTGGACTCAATTCATAGAGAAGCACTAATATCAACATATTTTCCGAATGCTAGTGATCAAACAATTATTTTATCAACAGACTCAGAAATTAATCAAAAATATTATAAATTAATGAAACCGCATATAGGGGATGAATTTACATTAGTTTATGATGACGAACTAATGAAAACAACGATAAAAAAAGGATATTTATTTGAAGGTAAATAACATGATAGTAAAGCAAATTAAATTATCCAGCCAGTCAAAAGATAGGTTGGGAAGATTAAAAGGTAAAACTGGGATTAAAAATTGGAATGTTCTTTGTAGGTGGGCTTTTTGCTATTCATTGGGGGAATATTCTATGCCAACAGATATTCCTGTTAACACAGATAGCAATGTTGAAATGTCATGGTTTACCTTTGCCGGAGAGTATAGCGATTTATATGATGCTCTTATGAAGGCTTGGTGTATCAAAATGAACCTTCCTATAGACGATGAAACCCTTGCTAAGTATTTTAAATTACATTTAGAAAGAGGGATTGCACATCTATCTGGAACAAATTATATTAAAAATTTAGACGATTTAATGAATCTGGCAATAAAGGAGAAATGATGGGAATATATCTTGATAATAATTCTTCATCGCCTATCGATGAACGAGTTCTTGCTGTTATGGTAGATGTATATTTGAATTCATACGGTAATGCAGACAGCAGAACCCATAATCATGGTGAGCAGGCAAGAATAATTGTTGAAAATGCTCGTAAACAAGTGGCGTCATTACTTGAAATTAATTCTTCGGAAGTCTTTTTTACAAGTGGTTCTACAGAAAGCAATAATATAACAATACAAGGATTAGAAGAATATGCATTAAAAACAAATAAGAAGCATATTATTACATCTGCTATTGAACATAAATCTATACTTGAAACTGTAAATATGATGAAAAAGAAGGGGTTTGATGTAGATATTGTAAATCCAGATTTATCCGGACAAATTAATGTTCAAGAAATACTAGATAAAGTCAGGGATGATACGCTTTTAGTCTCTGTTATGCATGTAAACAATGAAACTGGGATTATTCAGCCAGTAGATAGGCTCGGGACAGAATTAGAAAAACGCAACATATTGTTTCATGTTGATGCAACACAAAGTTGTGGAAAATTAGTAGATGAAATTAGAAATCTCAAGTATAATATGCTTTCATTTAGTGCACATAAGTTAAAAGGACCACAGGGTGTAGGCGTTCTAATTCTGAAAAAAAAGAAATATAAATTACCTCCTGTAAAAAATATTATGTATGGAGGGCAACAAGAGGGTGGAATACGCCCAGGCACAATACCAGTAGCTTTAGTAGCTGGATGTGGAAAAGCATGTGAAATAGCAGAAAAAGAATACAGAGAAAATTCGCAAAAATGTAAATCACTCAAAGTTATTTTAGAAGAACTTTTGAAGAAATCTAATGTGAATTATCATTATAACGGTGCACAACAGTATTGCATAGATTCATCAGTAAATATCTGCTTCAAAGGAGTAATGTCAGAAGCACTGATGCTTTCGAGCAAACAATATTGTAGTGTATCAAATGGCTCAGCATGTACATCAAAAAGCTATTCACCAAGTTATGTGCTTGAAGCCATGGGTATACCGACAGAAGACATTGAAAATTCGATTAGAATTAGTTGGGGTCCTGAAACAAATGAAATAGAATTTCGTGATAATATTAATAAGATGATAGAAATAGCCAAAAGCCTTGCTGTATAAATTTTCTAAATCGAAGTTAGAGAAAATGTCTGCATAAAACAAATCTGTTTTATGCAGACGTTTTTTAGCTAGTGGGGAAAATCTTGCTCTAATTTACGAACCCTCTTACATATACAAAAGATGGAGGGGGAAAATACAGGGTGTGAGAGAAAAGAATTTTAGAAAAATCAAAATAACTCAAAAACTTGACTTTTAACATCGCCAAAGTTAAAATGAAAGAAAATGAGTTAAAAGGAGAATGAGAAATATGCTTACAAGCGTATTCGGGATTTCTATAAAATATGAAGCATGGAATCATCAGGATTCTTTGCCTGTTTATATTGCAGGGAGTTATGATTTTCATACAGCATATATTGGAAACAGACGCTGTATAATGCTTGCTCCAACAGAAGAACTTGCCACACTTCCGGCATTGAAAAAACAAATTGTAAAAATACAGCAGATTGATAATGTGCCAGTCGTATTTGAACTTACAACGGTATCAAATTATCGAAGAAAAAGCCTTATAGAAAATAATATACCGTTTATTACTGATAAGCAGGTCTTTCTTCCTTTCATTGGGACAATGCTTTCTGATGAAAAAGAACCCCAAAAGCTGACTGGTAAGTTTGTTTACTCCACGCAGCAGTTGTTTTTATTTTATCTGTACAGTAAGAAAAAACGATTGTATACTTCAGAAGCCGGAAAAGTGCTTCCGTTTACAGCAATGACCTTGACCAGAGCAGTGAAGCAGTTGGAAACGACAGATTTGTTTCTTGTAGCAAAAGACGGTGTTAATAAGTTTATTGAGTCAAAATATAAGCGAGATGAATTATTTGAAAAAGCAAAAGTATATTTGACGACTCCTGTTCGAAAAACAGGATATATAGATAAGACGCAAGTTACAGAAAATATGGTCTTTGCAGGGGAAACGGCACTTTCTGAAAAAACAATGCTAAATCCAAGCCGAGTTGTTACCTATGCAATTAGTGAGAAAGATTATGATAAAGCCTTGCTGACTGATGAATTGATAGACCCGGATAAACAGGTCAGACTTGAATTATGGGCATACAACCCAAAACAATTTTCAGAGGATAACTGTGCTGATGATATTTCACTTGTTTTATCTTTTAAAGATACAAATGATGAAAGAATTGAAGAAGCAGTAGATGAATTGCAGGAAAGAAGGTTGCATGAGTAATGGTCAGTGGATTTACAAAATTTAAGGAAAGATTTCAAGGTTTTGAAAATCAATATGTCATCATCGGTGGGACAGCGTGTGATTTGATTATGGAAAACGAAGAACTACCATTTCGTGCTACAAAAGACGGATATCAGAGATTCGGATGAAAAAGTAGTTGAAATTGAAATGGAGCGGTTAAGAACTTTTACGAATCATCCATTCAAGGTGATCGGTGACAGTCAGATGATTGAACTACAGGACAGTATTAAGAAATATGGAGTTCTTAATCCATTGATCGACAGGCCGAGGAAAGAAGGTTACTATGAAATCATTTCAGGTCACTTTTTATGGTCTCTTTTTGCAGTCGCAATGAATGAAATGTAGGCAAATGTAAAATAAGTGAAAAATACAGCACAATTTTTGCCTGTATTTTATGAGGTTGGTAGTTATTATCGAGGCATCACTTCGAACACAAATCAGATCATCAGCGCAGGGAATCAGATATCAGGTCTTATGAAAATTTAAGAGCTGTTGGCTTTGGGAGAAATCCTAAGGGTGACAGTTCTTTTTTATATTTTATTCTGCTTTGGATATACTAACCATAGCAATCAAAATAACATTGACAGATTTTAAAAACAGGAATAGAATGTTATTAACAAAAGTAACCATTATAGTTACAAAAATATAGGGAAAGGAATGAGGTTTATGTTATATGAATTCTTGAAAAATAATTATAAGGAAGCAGAGCCTATATTCTTTTCTGATATAGTGATTGAGGGAATTACAAAATCTGCAGTAAATCAGCAGCTAAAAAAGCTGTGCGATGAGGGAAAACTACAAAAATATGAGAACGGCATTTATTATTTGCCTAAGAAATCACGATTAAAAACAAATGTAGGCGTAAATGCAGATATGGTTGCCAGGTACAAGTATGTTTCCAGAGGTGGAAAAGTAGATGGTTTCTATTCTGGTAATACATTTGCCAATCAGCTGGGAATTTCAACACAGGTTCCAAATAAAGTTGAGATTGTTAGCAATAACATGGCAGCAAAAATACGTGAAATTCCAATTGGAAAGAGAACATTCATTGTAAGAAGACCAGTGGTTCCGGTAAATGATGAAAATGTTTATGTACTGCAGCTACTTGACTTATTAAAAAATCTGGATATGTATCTGGATGAAAGCTATGATGTGGCCCATGACAAAGTATCTCAATTTGTGCAGATACATGGCATCACAAAAAATGATGTGGATAGTTATATAAGAGAGTTTCCGATTGCAATATTTAAATATTATTACGAATTGAGGCTGGACGATGTATTTGCATAAAGATGATAAAGAATTGTTGAGAGATATTATTGTAACGGTATCAGAAAGAACGGGCATAGATGAAAGTATCGTTGAAAAAGATTACTATGTGACAATGATATTAAAAGAACTGGTACAGAGAAATCCCAATGTGGTGTTTAAGGGTGGAACATCCCTTTCCAAGGCTTATCATGTAATAGACCGTTTTTCAGAGGACATTGATATCACATTTGAAGAGCATTTGGGAGAAGCCAGAAGGAAGAAAATAAAATATCAGTTACTACAACCAATCAGCGAAGACTTAGACTTAGAAATTGATAATTGGAAGTCTATCGAAAGCGATAAGGATTATAATCACTATGATTTCGTATATGACTCGGTTTGCTCAGAAGATAAAAAGGGTCTGCGGCCATATGTGAAGCTGGAGACCGCGTTAATGTCATATTCTTATCCAACAGAAGAAAAGGAAATTACGAGTATAATATTTGATTGTCTTGAAACAGAAGAATCTGAGATTTTGAGAGATTATGGATTAGAACCATTTAAAATGAAGACACAGACACTATCCAGAACAATTATAGATAAAATTTTTGCTGTATGTGATTATTATATGGTAGGAAGGGCAACGAGAAATTCCAGACACTTATATGATATCTTTAAACTGAAAAATTATATTACAATAGATGATGATTTCAAGAGGCTCTTTACAGATGTTAGAAAGCATAGAGCAGAAATGGATATTAAAATAACTCCATCCGCAAGGGAGGATGTTGATCTGCTGGCTGTAGCAGAAGAACTCATACAAGAAGATTTTTATGCTGACGATTATGTTGATTCAACTATGAAACTGATTTCTGACAATATTTTTTATGAAACTGTAAAATTGAACTATATTGAACTGGTCAGAAGTATATTACGATAAGAGATAATTTACCCACAGACAAGCCAGGATTATCGCGTTAAGATAAAGAAAAACGAAAATCATTAAAAAAATGATTATTTCATCCACTAAAAATTAAAAATTTCCACCCAAATGAGAGGTAATGATTTCCACCCGGTATTTTCAAATATTGTGTAATATAGGAAAAGGGGTGTCAAAATCTGTAAAATTGGTTTTCTTGTCTGAGAAATCAGACCTGAGAGATATAAAACGCTCAGATTAGATTTACAAAAAATCTAGTCTGGGCTTTTTTTTAGTCCAGGGAAAAGGAGGTCAAACATGAATATAGGTAGTGAGAAACAGAGAGACCATGATGAAAAAGTTGTGGAGATAGAAATGAAGGACGTTTTTGACGTCTGCTCTTGACATGCCCGAAATCATGTCGTATATATATAGCAAGAGCTGGAAGCTCCAATTTAGCGCTTCCAGCTCAACCATTATCATAGAAGATTATTATTTACAGACTTTTCTTCATAGTCTCTTAAACGCCGTCGTCTACGCACGGTTATCAGCAACCTGATCATGATGGCAGGCCATATAACCATTCATGCACGCCAGTTGATAATCGGTCTCGGAAAAAGCAACGTCTGGCGGCATATATTTTCTGATATCTGCCAAAAATATGCTGTCACAAATGCATAAGTAACAAAACAACTTTATAACAGGCTTATTTCGTGTACCCTTTTTTCCCTAATGAGCGCTTTGAGTCACGACATTGGTGTCGAAAAAAGACATTGAAGTATGTTTTTATCATGAAACCAACTTGCCATTGGCAGGTTGGTTTGCTTAAAGGATAAACTTCACGGATTCAGGTATTTTATAAAATTTTAATGGTGCCTGCCCCCAACGCTACTATATTTGACACATATGTTTTCTCTTTGCAGTCACTACTCTCCAAATCGATTTCAACATCAGCATATTCATAAAACTTTTTCGTTATATTTATAATATTAATAACATCTGGTATAGTATTTGTTAAAAAAATAACAGGTATTTTGTTTTCTTTTGCAATATCAACCAATTCCTTCACTTTATTGATTTCTTTCTCATCTGTAAATACCTCTAAAGACGAATGAAGAGAAATTATAAGCCATCTATATCTTTTATTCGCTATTTTATTTAAATATAAATCACTCATATTACCATCAGTCCATATTTCATTTATGAAAACATTTTCCACATTATTATACGATGAAATATCTTCCATATAACGTAAAAACAATATTTTTTCTTCTGGAGAAATACACTCAAAAACTAAGCTCTTTAGAAAGCCTATTTCATCCGTCCTATTGGAAGCGGAAATTAGTATACTCTTCCTATCTTTTAATGCATCATACACATTTTTAAATAAATTTTCACTATCGAAAAAATTTCTTAAGTCTTTTTTTTCTACATTTTCTATTCTTAATTCAAACTGTCTTGTAGCTGATGCCTCATGAACATTAATATAAAATATATGATCTAATAATAATTTTATTCCATTATATACTTCTCGGCAATCATTTTCTAGTGCCTCCTCACATTGTTCAAAATCATATAAATTTGTATTTTTAAACTCATACCATCCACACTTTGAATGTAATCTAAAACTTTTCTCTCTTATAACTGCAGTATATATAGGTAATCTAAGCAAACAACTAATGAATTGATATTTACATTCTCGTAAACAATAATTCTCCATAATATTTATGACATACTTCTTGGGTCCACCTATTTTCGCTAATTCATAGTTTTCTTCATACAATATTTCAGATATTTTCTTATATTTATCACATTCGTTAATTTTACAATTAACATAATCGTTATATATATCAATTATATCTTGATATATTTGACGCTCTACATCTTTATTTAATGTATTAGATATACAAAACTCATTTTCACCTTTTATAAATACTGGATTTTGCATATATCTTTTATCAACATCATTTTTTTTACAACATATTGATTCATATATATCGGAAACAGAATGCTTATATCTAAAACAAGCATCGCAAAAGTTCTGATAGAAATAAGTTGTAGTATATGCTGAATTTCCTAATGCAGTTGCATATATCTGAGCAATAATATTCTTCGAGCCACTAAATTTATTTTCAAACACTGGTTCTCCTAATCCCGAAGTTGACTTAGTCCTGCAAGCATTACAAACTAATAGTACATTATTTGATTTATATTCGTAATCTGTTATACGGCATAAATCATATAGCTTATACATGTCTTCGTAATAAGATGAATCAATGTTTTTGTCTACACTTGTGGAGGAATCAACACATACAATAAAATTTCGTCCATCATAATAACAACCATGCCCTGTGTAATAAATAATAGCAGTATCCTCTTTAGATATCTTTTTTAGAAAACACTCTACTTTAGACCTTATCTCTTCATATTTTATATTTAAAATTATTTCAATTTTATATTGCATTAATTCAAATTTATCTTTTATAGTTTTTACTTCATCCTCTATACCCGATAAACTTAGAGCTGTATTAATATAATCATAGTTTGCGATTAATAATAATCTATTCATTTTCTCATATCTCTCTATTCTTTTTAGTGCAAGTTTAACAAAAAGCCTTGATTTTACAGCATTTGCTAAACCGTTAATAGGTTATATATATTTACAAAACAGAGTTTTTTGTATATGAAGCAACTTCTAAGAGTCCATTTCTGATGATTTTAGGTACAAGAAATAAAACGTCGTTTGTTTTTCTTTATGACTCCTTCTGACAGCAGTAGAAGAATCATTATGAGCAAATACTTTCGTAAGTAGGTAATAATCCGTATCTGTTTATTACCATTCTTTTCTGATACACTCTTCTCATCAAATGAGAGGAACTAATTTTAACTTCTATTTGATAACTTTATCTTGCATCAACTTAAGACTTGTTCCTTAAGTTGACGCTATTTTGACCACATTGGTGCCTGACCCCCACTGTGGAATCCAAGTATTATACAATAAAATCTCTAATCTTTTGAAATAGAATTACATAATCATTATAAATATCGTCCGCTGCTTCGATAGAATCAATGTATTTATTTAACAAGCCAGATGCAAATGTTTCACTAGCATCATCTTCTCTCTGAAATAGAGTTATTCCCCATTCTTCTTCTATTTTCAATACAAACGCCCGTATATTATCTTTATTCATAGCATAATGTATATTTTGTGCCGCTTCTCCAGCATAAATATCAAATTCTACATTATCTAGTTCTGGACGTGTTGGTTTCTTTTGAGACTTAAATTTTTCTTTCATATTAAAATATATATTACTTTGCACATTAGATAAACTCTGCTTCAATTCATAAAAGTACTCATCCAAAAAAGTATTTATTGTTTCCTCATCCTTTCCGGTTATCTTATTCAAAAATTTTTTCAATTTATCCATTTCTGAAAACAATACCGATTCAATGCAATATCCATTATGTGTATGTGCCCACGATGAGTTGCCCAGTCTGCGCAATATATCGCTATTAATAAATTTTGTATTAGCGGCTTCTGTCGAATAATCCTTATCAAAAATAACAGCATATTTACAACCTTGCACTGCTTGGGAAAGTAATTGCTTATTAGCCATAATTTTCAAATTCATATTGTCTTTTCCTCGAATATACCAAAAAGATATTTTTGAGAAATCTATTGCCAAAGGAGAATTTACTCGTTTAAAAGCTTCATTCATAGCTTTTAAATATGCTATATCATCATCCCCTTCCGTAAAAATAATACGTTTATTTTTTTGTAATCTTGTTAAACCAGTTATCACACCCCCCAGTGAACTATGTAATACATCTATGTTTATATCATTTAATGCTTCTATATGACCAATATTTTTGTTTTCTGAATTAATAAATATAATGTCCTCTGCTGCTAATTCAGAAACAAAATTATCATTGTGAGTGATAACAAACACCTGTACATTTGATATTTCCTTCAAACAATCAAGTAATTTATTTTGTATTCTTGGACTAATATGAGAATCCGGTTCATCAATTAACAGGACATTCAATGCATTATCCATAATTGCCATTGAAGAAAAAATTTCAGCAACCTGTAAAAATCCACTTCCCTGTAATCCCACATCTATCTTTTTTCCATTTTGAGTTACATATAAATTAATATATTCTTCTTTCTCTCTTGCAGTTCTAGTTGGTACTTTAAAATCAAAATCACAATCCAATACTCTTTTCATCCGTTCAGTTAATAATTCTATGTCACTTGACAATATCTTATTTCTCAAAACTTCATGTGATCTACCTTTTTCAATTTTTTTTCGGATCTGTCCCGGAAACATATAAGGCTCTTTCGCCAGTACTTTTGCAACGGGTTCTGTTTGTTGTATAAACAAAAATTCTGTCAACTTTGTACCAATTGAATCCATTTTCTCTTTAAACGCATCGAACTGCTCTGGTGCCATACGTTGTACTCTAACATACGCATTTTCTATGGATGGTTTCGTTAAAGAAAATGTTAAATAAAAATTTTCCTCTGAATTTTCTTCACTAAATTCAACTCCTATTTCACACGTTCTTTTATTCCCGTAAAACAGATCCTCATCTTTTGTAATTCGCAAAAAGTACAATTCATCAAAACTTATGTATAACGGAACCGATTGACTATAAAAATTTTTCTTATTACTGGTCAAACTTTCGTTATAGCATTTTTCCCATAAAAGAAGTGCTTCAAATATTGTTGATTTTCCGATATTATTTTCCCCAATAATCACATTAAATCGTCCACCAAACTTAATCTCAACGGTATCTTTATAGCTCTTAAAATCTTTTAACATTATTTTAGAGATGACCATATTCTTCCCCCATTACTGAATTTTTTTAATTCTAATTCGTATATATTATATACATCATATTAACATATCTTAACAATTAGCAAAAGCATCAAAAATACCACGATAGAGTAAACTTATTGTCAGTTGAGAAAGAATAAAGAGCTCTGTTTATTGTAAAATATAAATGTAGTTTATGCAAAAAGGTCTTGCAAAAAACACTCTTCTATCTCCCGGATACGCTCCGCACTTGCAAGCATGCCATAGTACTGCGGGAAAATCCGCAGATTTCCATCTGTTTCCTGTACCTGTTTATGCAGTTTTTTAAGAATTTTCCTGAATACCGCATTGACACCAAGCAATAACAGACCGGCAGGCAAAATCAGATACCCAAACATCGGATACATCATGATCAGCAAAACCAATGCTCCGATCAGACGGATCAGCCCCCCTTTCACCGTGCCTGTCACCTGATATTTCTTAGGACCAAAGATAAAAAATTATTTTTGATAATCTTTGTAATTCTTAATTTGCTCTATCATCTCGTCTAATTTCTCATTTGTAGAACCATCATAAATATCTGATTTTGAGATATCGTCAAGCTGTTGTTCTATTTTGCCCCAGTCTGGATTGTTGTTATCTATTGCTTGCTGGATAGAATCAAGCTGTTGCTGGATCTTGATAATATCAGAATTATCATTTTTCTGCCAGATTGCAATTCCAAGAGTAAGTGCTAAAGCTAGGTAGGCTGGAATAAGCGACCACTTGAAGTTGATTTGTTCTCTTGTCTTAAACTTATTCTTGATAAATGCATCAAGTTCAGGATTTCCATATATCTGTTTACAAATAAACTGTGAACAGATTAGCTCATTTGCCTTGTTGTATTCAAAATAGTAGTCAATATAGTTTCTAAAATCTTTAACATAATCCGTTTTCACATTTGGATACAAGGATTTTGATTCATTTATATCTACTTTGTATAAGCCATCAGGTGTCGGATAAGTAATAGCTATTTTCTTGTGTGTTTTTCCATAGGTAGTTTCATTAATCGGTTTGTATTCAAAAAATGGTTCAAAGTCAGATTTTGAAAGTTGTTTATCCACTTCCAATACAAGACCTTCCAATTTTAGAAATTGCCAAATAGTCAGGAATTCTTTTATGTCAGAAAATGAGTTATTGATATTAATTCCATCAAAAAAGTCATATTCATATTTGGTAGAATTATCTACAACTACAGTATATTTTGATCCATTCTTTGCTATAGTTGGTTCTACATCTTCGAAATCTTCTAATTTGGGTATATTGGGTACAAACTGTGGAAATAAATCATTGTTACATAATAATTGATTACTTTCTCTAAAGGTTTTCTTTAAGCGCTTATAGCAATTGCCTTTCTCACTTTCATTTAATCGGTTTAGAATATCGTTTTCATCTAATTTTCTATATGTACTTAAATCAAAGACTTTTAAGTAGGTGCTAATATCGGTTATTTCGCCAGAAGCTATTTTCTTTATAATCAACTGCTGATGCTTATTGAATTTCATATCGTTCACCTTCTTTAGTTGTCAGGTTTCATATCATCTGGAATTTGAAAAAGTCTCATTTTAGGGCAGTTTATCTATAATTGTAAGTTTCTTTATCGTTTACACCAACTTCGATTGGTTTCTAATCAATTTTATTTTACTTTATGCATAACGCCACCCGAATCTGTTCCATATCCTCTTTTAAAATAAGATAACTTCTAAGTTCTCCATCCGATGTCTGATTACTCTGATCTGAAATAAAAGCAAGCTTATGTTCCAGTTTTTCACACAATTGCTGCAGAGATGTATCATCCTGTTCCATGCCGTATTTCTTTGTTCTTAAAATAGCACGCTGTAACCTCGTTTTAAAAACATAGGGTCTTACTTTATTCATCTGTACCAATTCGTCCCATATTGTTATCATTTTTTCTCGCATGATATACCTCCTTTGCACATGATATAAACTTTTCAGCTCTCTCAAGCCAGATTCCTATATCATATATCGTCATTTTCTCACAGGAACTTGACTTTCCTGTAATATATAAACGATTACTATATAATTTCATATATTCCTTCACCGGAATGTAAAATATGCCCTCCAGCAGGCGATTCGACGTTTCCACGCAAGTGATACGTCCAAATATCTTTTCTCCAAAGAGAAAATCAACCGCTATTGCCGTGTTTCTGATTACCGATGCGAGAACTGAAAGCTCATATGTAATATCCAGATATTCATCTGAAATGTTCTCACGGATATCGTTACAGATTACGCTGTAATCCATTAAGTCCTGTAGTACGCCACTATATTCCGGAAGCGACTTCAATATATTCTGCATGAAGAGATTTCTTGAATATAATTTATGCCCTTCCAGCTTCAAGTGCCACAGGAAATAAGCCCCCTTATTCCCCATCTCGGTAATCTTGTTCATCTGATACAAAGAAATCCAATCTAACGGAATATGCAATTCTGCAGACAATTGTTGCTTCAATTCCGTATACTCCATGTCGCTGCAATCCTGCACAATAATAAGCAGATCAATATCACTGTAACAATCCTGTTCTCCTCTTGCATAGGATCCAAACAGCCAGACTTCTTCAATCCGTTTATCCTGATTTATGTAGTACCGTGTGCCATCAATCTGAAATGTTATCATCCATCCACCTACGATCTGCGATTAATATACCGAAAAACAGCCGCTACGAAAAAACCAACAAAAATCACACCTATCCCAGCCTCAGAAACAGAAGCGAACTCATATGCCCATGAATTCGGAAACGTATAGGAAGCAACCGGACTCATCGTAAAGAAATTGGACAAACTGATATATAAGCCATCATACCAGCGCAGTGCTTTTCCCTCACGCAATATTGGCATCTGATCATAAATAATCCAATACAGTGTTACCACAATGCACATATTTCCAATCAGTCTTCCCAGTCTCTCTCCATATCCCCACAAAACATGATTCAATTTACTTAGCAGGAAATGAAAAAGTCCACTGCATTCATCCCATACATTATATTTATTATAGTAATAACCGCCATCCTCTGTTTTCGAATGATGGAATTTCTTCAGATAATATCTTTCATTCGCTCTCTTCTCTTCAAAATAATATTTGCGGAAATTCTCATCATCCCCTGCATGAAGTGCCTCTAATCCAAGATCCCTACAAAGATCCCTGGTCAGATTATGCCATTTTCTCGGAAGATTATTCTTGATCGCATCATATGTAATATAACACTCCTTAAACTGTGCATATAAAAATTCGCAATCTACAAACGTTGCTTCATCAAAATTACAGTCAATAAACACCGCACCTGTAAAATCACAACAGTTAAAAGATGTCCCTTTAAAATAACAGGATATAAATACCGAATGCCCCATATTGATGTGCGTAAATTTGCTCTTTTTGAGTCCAAGTTTGGAGAAAACACAATTATCAAACCTAATGTTGTCAAAAACAGCCTGCGCATCCCAACGATAGCCTGCAAACACAATATCTGTATATCGATTCTGTTTCAATTCTGGTTTTGTAATAGAAACAGCTTCATTGTTTTTTTCCGCATATTGCTCATAAGGTATTTTATTCTGAAAATATTGCTGCATATGGGGTTCCTCTTTTATTATTTATCACTTCGTTTATAAAGTACTTCTGGAACTTAATTAATCACAGATCCGTAAGTAGGTAATAATACTTTGCATCATTCAAGCTTGCATAAAATTGCCGGTGTCAGGCACCCCATGCATCTGAAATTTCTAGTGCCTAACCCTTTCTACATCTGATTCTGGTATATTCATAGCTTTCAGTGTCTGATTGACAGTCCATTTCATTGTTTCCATCAGATTTTTCATAACTATTCATCACATAGCTATTACTTTTTTTCTAAATTCTTCTTCTGAACTTGCAAACTGATAAGGAGCATATTCTCCATATGCAGTAGGCCTACTTATTGTAACAAGCTGTACACCTTTCTGCGCCACAACAGCGTTCAATTCTTTTTTCATTTGAACTAGATGCTTTCCATGTGTTGTTTTAATGGCGAAGCATCCGTGTTTTTTAGTATCCTTAGCAATTAAGTAACACATTGTTCAATACCTCCTCAAATTCCATTACATTCTTTATTTTCCCAGCTTCATATGCCTTTCTCATTATCTTACCAACATTATCCGAAAAATTTTTCTTATACAGATATTCATGAAGCCAATTATTCAATTGACGGTCATACAACGTATTAAATTGAATCTCTATCGGGTAATAACTATTATCTTTTTGAAAATATAAATGAACACCTCTATAACCATCATCGTCAGATTTTCCTTTTGACATATCTGCAACATGAAACATACAATCTGTACTCATCTCCAAAACATCTTCATAGTTATCACAAAAAGCTCTAAATCCTAAAATGTCATTAAAAACTTTTCTAACTTGATGATCCGGATAATGTCTTGCGTACTTACCTCCGCTATATCTTTCGTCGATTGATTATATATTTTTTAGTTTACCATACCATAGGCTGGATAGCAACACGGCATGTGATTGTTCATAGAACTTTACTTCTGCACTGGAATTTACTTTTTCAAGTTAGCCTCTACAATCAGCCCCTACTCGACAATGTCTTAATTTATTCTTTTCCAGATTTCGGATTAGAAATTCACCAGTGTCTATAATATACCCATAACAGTGGACACGCGAATTAGGCATTCTTTCTCACCTCAATTTTAACCTTGTCATTCTTTCTGATGATTTATTTCCAAAAGCTTGTGTATAGTCTTTACAATCACGATTCCAAAATCAATAAAGAAGTCTTTCTTGTCATCAGTGAATGTGCTTCTTTCCTCAATAGAATGTTCAGCAGAATGTCTGAAGCACTGTAATATTTTCTTGTATTTCTTAATAATATCATCGTTTAAAAACTCTTCACAGATCTCCGAATAATTAAGCTTTAGATACTTGTCATCCTTTTTCAGTAAATTTTCAATAAGGTTAACAATTTCAGCCAGTTTCTCATCTCTGCTCATCGCTTGAAATTCAGCATCTCTTGTGGAAATCCTTCTGAATTTTGCTTCAAGCTCTTTGCCAAAATCTATGTATTGATTCTTCTGCTTAAAAGTAAAGCTTCCAACAAACGTTCTGCGAATAGCGTATCCCTCTGTTCCATTAGATTCTTTTCCATCAGCGATCAATCGTGTTCGTATTTCGCGATTCACAAAATCATAGGTATCTTCCGGCGGGCGCTCAACCGCTATTTCAGTAATATTCCTTAAATCCTCTTTATCCTTACAGTAAGCAACAGCTGGATATTCAATATATTCTCTCCAACCATTACGGTCGCTCTCTTTCTGATCGTAATGCCAGATAAGATATGCCATACTGCGATTTTCAGATTCAAGCTGAAGCTGTTTATTGATTATTTCCTTAGCACTTTCTGCACTTACCAGGTGCGTAGTCATGTTTTCCTGCGTGTGCCGCATCTCTCCCGATAAAAGATAAGCATGCTCAGCGTCATCAAACTTCTGGAACAAGTCTTCTTGAACCGCATATTTAATACAGTTCGGGCAGTAGACGGCGATAAAAGGGATTGTATGAGGCGAAAGCGTTGCCGTCGCTTTCCTTCCACATAACGGGCAAGATAAAGAAATATTTGATTTTTGTAATTGCCCTTTTCTTGATTGTTCCCGGATTGATGGAAACGGATTATGCAATCTTGCCATTATATGTTCACCTGCCTTTTTATATCTTCCAAATGTTTTTACGGTTTGAATTGGTGCTCGAAGTAACATTCACACACGAGTGTTGGATCATACCTGTATCCCAGTTCCTTGCAGTTAATTATCTAGGAAAGTTGACTGTCAAAGATGGGATTTTATCTTGTTTTCTGCTGCTCTGTCAAGCAATCTGCATAACTGAAGACATTTATTTCCATCTTTACGTATCATTTAACATTAAATTTTTTTGTGTTTCAATTCTAAAATCTTTGATATTAAATCCTAACAAATCACATACTGATTGTTTTGAATTAGGCTCAAATTGATAACTACATAAATCTCTAGCGATAATTTCTTTCATAATATACTGCGAAAATTTTCCTAAGGCTTTTTATAGTATAGTGGTTCAGTTGTCAAGACAAAAATCTAAGATTTTTATAATGAACTGATATTGTGGATAAGTCACAAGGGAACACGGGGAGGATAGTATAACTCTCCCCTGAACCATTTATGCTAAGCTACATATGGCAGCAGCATTGCTGGATAGTAGCATTCAGCCGGTGCCTGACCCTTTCTACTTCTGATGTATATGTTTATAGCATTTTATTTTCAAAATCCTGTAGTTCATGGAAGATATTATCAACGATTACTATATTATCTTCGACACGATAAAGAATAAAATATCTGTGAGAAAGAAAATTGATGCGTCGGTATCCCAATTCTTTCAAGCGAGGATTGTCGCATAATTTTAGGCTTACAGCAACTTTCGATAGGCTCAGAAGAGTTGCTTCAAAATCATCTAGTAAATAGGAAGCCGCCTGTTCGCTTTTCTTAACAAAAAGAAGATAATTCAAGTATCGGTCTAAATCTTGTTCGGCATCTTCGGTAAGCTTAATTTTATAATCCATACTTTGACCTCATATCGGAAACTACTTCAGATGAATCTTTTACATTCCCTGTATTAGCGTGCATTCGTGAAAGTTCCAGCTTTGACAGGAATTCATCTTCGGACATAGAAATATAAGGGTTTTGCTCTTTGGTGTTTCTTTTTATTTCAAAAGGAAATCCGTTATTTGCAACTGCCTGTGTTAAAAACATTCGAATAGCTGTGGTCGTATCGGTTCCTAAATCACGAAACAGGGAATCGGATTTTTTCTTTAAGTCATCATCTACTCTAATCTGTATTGTATTGGACATTTTATACCTCCTATGAAATTGCCGAAATTCTCTTTATATATTACTACTATTATAATGCTAAAAAATAGCTAAGTCAATGCAAATGTAATGAACAATGGTTGTCAACGGGTAAATAGTAACCCGAGAATCCCATTTGTAACACAAGATTCCCTCTTTGTAAATGAAAGTCCTGTTTTGTAAGCGAGATTCCCGTTTTGTAAATGAAAATCCCGTTTTGTAAGCGAATTTCCCGGATTTTCATTGTAAACGCACCAGCTTATTTTTGCTATTAAATAAACAACAGCTTAACACAGAAATCTGCTGTTAAGCCGCATCAATTATCATAGAAGATCTGAATTTACAGAAAAAATTTCACACCGTCTATTTTTCTTGTTTTCGCAATACTATAAATCATTGCTTTAAGAGAGAATGGATGAGTTCCATCTTGAATAAAACTTCAATTAATAAAAATTCCATCTTTGTGCTTTACTATCATTACTTTGGTAAAGTTGTATGTTTCTTCCCTCAGATATGATACCACCGCTTAGATCAATAACATAATCAGAGTTAAGAGCTGACATGATTACATATCCATTTTCTTTTTTTTCGACAATCCATTTTTGTGCCTTAGTTCCATTAGATAAATATTGTTGGATATTACGTCTATTTTCAGCTTTGCCTGAAGATACATCTAATACTTTACCAGAATTTGCATTTGTAAATGTAACATATCCGGTGGAATCATGCGTTACTATAAATTCTTTTGAATTAGATGAATTATCTTGATTTAGCTGCACATTTCCATTATCGGCCTTCGAATCATTCTTTATGTCTAATACAAAGTTATTATTTAATGTAGAAGAAATAGTGTAAGTCCCATCCTTTAATGCATTCTTATTTTGTCTTGCAAGTTTGTCTTCCTTAGTTTCTTTTAAACATTCAGTTTTAACTTCTTTTGTAAATGAACAATTTTTGCAAGTATATTTTATTTTACCTTCGGATGTATATGTGGGTTCAGTAATTATTATTCCATTATCCCATTCATGGTCTAATTTTGATATTGTTGTAACATTTTGTCTTTCATTACATCTAGTACAATGATATGATTTAATTCCCTCATTTTGGCAAGTTGCTGGTTTATCTATTATCCATTTTTTTGAAAAAGAATGCCCTAGTGCTGCAACAGTTTCAGTTTTGGTTTTGTTGCAAATTGTACAGGTATAAGTTTTGATTCCAGGTTCAGTACAAGTAGCCTCTTTTATGATTGTGCCATTATCCCATATATGATTTATATCAGAGTAAACAATATTAAAATCAAATGCATTTGAAGATCCTGTGACACTTAGTGAAATATTGTGCTTTTCATCAGACCACTTCATCTGATTTAATACATAGGCAGTGATTCCATTCTGAATACCTGAAATACTTGGCGGATAAGAAGCATTGTCCGCTGTTATTTCAAACTCTGTCTTCCCTGCATCCAGATTTTTCTGAATCCTGTCTGCATAAGCCTTTGCCCACTTCTCGGCATCTCCTGACCTGACAAAATAATTGTCGGCAAGACTTGTTGAACGCGTTTTATACGTGTCGGTAGTATAGATTTTGCTATGTCCCGGATGTGCTATGGCCATCAGCTCATCGGTCAGACCAAAATACAAATGTCTCTGATCAAAGCTATACCAGTTATCGCTGCTGTCATCCCAGGTGCAGTCCGTCTGATACCACTGTCCGTCCAGCTTCATGGCATTCCAGGTGTGTCCATCATAGGTATCCCTTGTCTCGCTGTTTTCTATTCCTGCTGCAGTAAGGAGCTTTGCATATGCACTCTCATACGACTGACATGTGCCAAGTTTTCTGGTCAGCGCACTCTCAGCCGAAGACCATTTCAGGGTGTTATCATACTCAAGCTGGTCAAGCAGCCAGTCATGCAGCCAAAGGGCTTTTGCATACTCTGAGCCATCAGTTTTGCTGTTACACTCAGCTACTGCAGATTGAACAATTGAGTCAACACTCGGATATTTACTATCAGATACGCCTATATTGAAGTTCAAACGCAGATAATATACACCTGCTGGTTTATCCATCACATAAAACCTAAAGTTATAAGTACCGGTAGCAGTCATGGTAAATGTATAATCGTTTGAAGCACACTCTGATGTATAATTCATCCACTCACCGCGACTTGGATCCGCTACTGATTCGAATGCCCATTGATTTGGGCTCGAATAGCTCGGCGCATCCATTCTGAATTGATATTTTCCTGAGCCACCTGTTGCAGACACATGGAATGTGGTCGGCTGTCCAAGTACAGGATCATTCCATTCTGCTTTTAGTGTCACAGCACCTGACGAGGTCTCCTCACTATGCGCATATGTAGTTTCTACAGAATCGTTGCTGTTATCCGACTCATCCCATGATTTTTCAGTCATAGGATACTGAGCGTTAAACTCAGCTGATGTATAGTATAGATAATGGTTGCCCACCACTTTCCATGATTTGCGGGTATGATTACTAAAGTCAGCTTCTGATTTCAACAGAAAATTATTATAGGTGGCCGCACCCTGTCCATCCCAGGTACAGTCCACGTTATAGTATTTGCTGCCGATTCGCACTATATTCCACGCATGCGCTCCTCCATTGCCGGTACCGCTGATAATCCTAACCGACAGTCCTGCTTCCTTGCACAGTCTGTAGAAAAGCACAGCATACCCCTGACAGACAGCTTTTCCGGTGCATAGAGCTCCATAAGCTGTATATATCTGCTCCTCTTTTGAATTATATGCATAATCGACATGATTGCAGATATAATCATGAATCTTTATAATCTTTTTGGCTTCGCTCAGTCCATTAAGCTGCAGTGTTGTCATTGCCTCAGCCACAGCCGCTGTCAGCTTTGCTTCCTGCTCTGCATCAGAATGATATGACATGGTATATTGTATATATCCTGCATTACTGTATGAAAGACGACAGCCAGCAAATCCATATATAAGCGCATCCCCATCCTGTCCGGTAGAGCTTTCATCGCACTTCATTGCATCATATAATAAATCCCAATATAGCTCATCTTTGTGAGAATCAAACCAGGATGCAGGGAAATTCAAGGTTATTTCCGTCTCTCTGCTAACCATCTGCTTTCTGAGATATGAAACGGCACTGTCATAATCTGAAAAATACTGTCCCGTGGATGCCGCAAATAGCTGCACATCGTTTGAGGAGTCAAGCTTTTTCTTTAAATCATCAATGCTGATAACATCCTCATACAGCGGATTTACCATGTAGATAATATTTTCCTCCGATTTATCGACATCAGGCCGGTTGCATTCGGATTGCTTGCCCGAAGCTTCAACCCCTTCCATTGTCCGAACTTCACTTGCTGCCACAATAGTTGATGGAACTATTGTAATCAGCATAATAAGTGTTAAAATAAGGCTAATTATTCTTTTGTACATACATAATCCTCCCAGCATGTTCTATTGTTAATAAATACTCTATTCCACAATGTAAAAATACATGGTAACCTATTAATTAATCTATTGGTATAATCGGAAGCTCTATCACTCCGTTATCTGATTTATTACTATTTTTATTATCGGTTTTAGTATCGGTTTTATTTATTTTGATAATCAGGACCATCAGTTTCCCTTTTACACTGATCTACCGCTGACTGAATTATAGAATTTATACTTGGATAATTAGGATCAGATAAATGTATATATGTATTTACACGTAAATAATAAATATTATTTGCCTTATCCATTAAGTAAAAACGAAAATTATATGTACCTGAGGCAGTCATAGTAAAAGAGTAGTCTGTACTCATACACTCACCAGTATAGTTCATCCATTCACCGCGACTTGGATCCGCTACTGATTCGAATGCCCATTGATTTGGGCTAGAATAGCTCGGTGCATCCATTCTGAATTTATAGTTTCCTGAGCCGCCTATTGCAGACACATGGAATGTGGTCGGCTGTCCAAGTACAGGATCATTCCATTCTGCTTTTAGTGTCATAGCACCTGACGTAGCTTCCTCACTATGTGCATATGAAGTCGTCTGATTATTTGATGATTCCGTAACCGCTGACAAACTTACCGTCTCTCCATCATCCGCCTCTTCCTTCTCTGCAGAAGTCATCTTTGTCATTTCTTCATCCACTGCCGGGGAGTTAGGTACTGCACTGTCCGTATTTTCAAGTTCTGTTACCTTTGATTTCTCTTTTGTTTCTTCACCCTCATAATCTCCTACAGAATCTGTAACCTGCCCTGTTTCTGCCGTTACAGATATAGTCGGTTGCATGGCTAAAACAGTTGCCATCAGCAGTGCTAATAGTTTTTTCTTTCCCATATAGCTCTCCTCATTTGTCGTTTTGGTAAATTGTCAGTTATTAACAACAGACAATTTTGTTTTTTGTTGAGTATTATTTTAGCAAAAAATTTATAACTCATCTAGCATAATATACTGAAAGGATAATTTCTTACTGGCTGTAAGAAATTATCCTTTGTATTATTTTTTTCTGGACACGCTCCGTAACTCTTGCATATCTTCATATTAATTGACTTAAGTTTTGAGCTTTCACTTCAATTTAAAAGTTTACTACGGAGGAAGGGGTAAAGTCTAACCACGGTTTTATTGAGCGTTTACTGTCTTACTGCATTCGGTTCCATTAAATAAAATCAGAAATCCGTAATATTCTCGCATGTTTTAGACCTCTTTCTTTCTATGGATATCACTTCTGCCCATAATAGGCATTCGGGCCGTGTTTTCTCATATAATGCTTGTCCAACACATATTGCTTCATCTCTGCCTGTGAATTGAGTAACAGCGTTTTGATATCCATCTCCGCTACATTTTCCATAACAACCGCATTGTATACAGCATTGGCAGGGCTTGAGCCCCAAGCGAACGGGCCGTGATTCTTTACCACAATTCCCGGTATAGCCATCGGATCATAGTTCATCTTCTCTATTGTCTCGATAATGACCTTGCCTGTATTCAGTTCGTAGGCTTCCATTACTTCTTCTTTGCTCAGCTCTCTCGTGCATGGAATATCTCCGTAGAAATAATCCGCATGAGTTGTACCAAGCGCTGGAATTTTCATGCCAGCCTGTGCAAACGCCACGGCATTGGTAGAATGTGTATGGACTATGCCTTTAATCTGTGAATACTTCTTATACAGTGCAAGATGAGTCTTGGTATCAGATGATGGCTTCCATTTACCTTCCACAGTTTCACCACTCTCAATATCCACAACCACCATGTCCTCAGCTGACATTCCATCGTAGTCAACGCCAGATGGCTTGATGACCATGTACTTTCTGTCGTCAGAGATTCCGCTGACGTTGCCCCATGTATAAATGACTACACCTTTGGCAACCAGATCGAGGTTGGCGTTGCAAACATCTTGTTTTAATTGTTCAAGCATAAACTTTTTTGTCCCCTCCGTTCGTTTTTCCTCAACTCATCTATGGTTTCTGTAAAGCCCTCTTCCAGAGAATATCTTCCTTCCCACCCCAAAGACTTTAGCTTTTTATTATCAAGTATACAGTTTTGCGGTTTAGAAAATCCTTTTGATTCGACAGTATCCGGAATATCAAAAACCACCTTTGTTCCCACTATCTTTGCACAACATGAAGCAACATCAGCAATTGAAGCAACTGAATTTTCATTTGCAATATTATACGCTTCTCCAATCTCTCCTTTGGAAAGCACCATAAACAAAGCAGAAACAGCATCGAGGACATAACAATATGTTCTTCTTTGTTCCCCCTTGCTCTTCAAGGCAATATTCTCACCATGCAACGCATTTCTGATAAATTGAGCATGTGCTTTACTATCGTTTAGCAACATGGTAGGTCCATATATACTAGCCAATCTGCAAATCACAGCGTCAATTCCATATTCGTCAATATAGCTGTTGACAAGCATCTCGGCGCACCGCTTACTTTCTGTATAGCCGTTTCTGAGCATATGAAAGTCTACTAATCCGACCATATTTTCGCTATACACATCAATGCCATCTATTTTCCCATAAACCTCGAAAGTTGAAGTTAACAGCAACCGTGTATCTATGTTTTTCTTACAGTATTCAAGCACATTTTTTGTTCCAATGACATTTGTAATAATTGTCTCTGCAGGCTGAAGAGCATACATCTTAGGGTCGGCATTGCTTGCCGCATGAATAATATAATCAAATACGACATCCAGCGTCAGAGGCATAACAACATCCTGTACAACAGGCGTTACTTTGCCTTTAAAACGCTTAGAGATTTTTTCTTGTGAACGTCCCAAAGCGAAAATCTTAAATCTACAACCGCAATATTCATTGGCATACAAAAGAGCATCTATACAACATGATCCAATAAGTCCTGTAGCACCTGTTACAAGTATTTTCCCCACTTTAATTGGCAATGTTTCAGCAACTTGCCTTAATCCATCATTGTATCCCATCAGTGCATCCACACATCCTTCTTAGCATTTAGAAGCGCTTTAAAAATCTCAATATCCTCGGCTGTGGTGAGCTTCAAGTTTTTCTCAGAACCCGCAGACATATATAGTTTTCTGCCAAGTTCAATATACATCGTACAAGAAGCAACTGAATTTGTAATTCCCTTTTTCAAAGCTTCTTTATGTGCAGCAATAATATCTTGGAGGAAAAACGCCTGTGGTGTTTGAGTGATTTTAAGATTATCTCTTGGAACCTGTTCTTCAGTTGAAAGAGAATCAAAGGTTTTTAACATTGCCGCAGTACACGGAACAACAGTAATTGCATTTCCGTATTGTCTGCAAACTCGAATGTTATCCGAGATAATATCGTTGCTTACCATAGGACGAATCGCATCATGAACCAATACGATATCATCAGAACCATTATGTCTTGAGGCAATGTCATAAAGTCCGTTTCGGATTGAATCCTGACCGTTCTTGCCGCCTGAAACAATGTTCTCAAGTTTGGCAATTCCAAACTGCTTGGCATATGCCCATAAGACATCGTGCCACCCGTCGAGGCAAACAACTTCAATCGCATCAATGCTTGGATGCTTTTGAAAAGCCTCTAATGTGTAAACAATAACTGGCTTATCATACACATTGATAAACTGTTTCGGTATATCTTGCCCCATACGAGCACCAACACCGCCAGCGATGATTAAAACTATGTTTTTCATTTTTTCTACTCCTTATATTGTATTTTAAGTAAGCTCTATAGGGATAAGTCTACAGGACATATCCTCAAATATAAGTCCTCATGAATTGGCTCCATGAACTATGTAAATATATTCTCTACAGATCTTGCATAATCTATGTTAATAAGTTGTTTAAGAACTGTCTGGTTCAGAATAGCCTACTTGCTTAGCCATCACAAACCTAGAACTTATACACGCTTTAAATTATCCGTTTAAAAGCCTATCAACAGCTTTTTTCGTTGCTGTCCCATCATAATTGTATCTACCCCATTCTTTAAAGAACTGCTCAAGCCGTTCTTCATATTCTTTACGATTGAATTGAACGATACGTTCAACTAGCTCATCATTATTTCTCGCAAGCGGAAAAGGCAACATGTCAATAGGATACAAGAAGGCACCACGTTCATCATTAATATATCTATCTATATCGGATGCATAGACAAAGCATGGTTTTCCCATCAATGAAAAATCCCACATACATGAAGAATAATCTGTTACAAGTATATCGGTGCACATCAGTAACTCTTGCATATCTTCATACGTACTTAGATCAATGCATCCACTCGGTAAGTTTCTTTTCTTTTGCAGAGGATGATATCTAAATGCAACTTGCCAAGAACCGCCAAATCTGTCTTCAAGGTGTGCCTTTAATTTCAAGAAATCAACCGAAAAACAATCAGCGTCTCCTTTATCCCTAAAAGTGGGAGCATATAACAACAAATGTTCTTCAGGAACTCCTATTTTTTCTTTTATATTCTTTATCTGTTTTTTAGTAAAATTAAACAAGCAATCATTCCGGGGCATACCAGTTCGCAATATTTCTCCCCGATACATCCATATCTCTCTGATAACTTTATATGTCAGCTCATTTTCAGCTAAAAAGACATCATACTTATCGAAATTATACTCCATGTCACCAGTTCCCTTAAATGCGGAGCCGTGCCATGTACACATCTTTACCTGTTGTCGCCTATAAGGAACAAATCTTGGAATTGTTATATTTGATACAATATATTTTGCCGTAACCAAAGCCTCAATGTATCCAAATCCATCGAATTTTTTCCATGTTATCCAATCGCAGTTGTTTCTTTTTACCACAGATTCATCATTGTAAAAAAATATAATTTCATATTGACTGCCATAGTTTTCATGTATGTACTGCGCCATATATTTGGGGTTGCAACAAAAAACACCCCCTCTATTGCATATAAAAACAATCCTATTTTCTTTTATTGGCAATAAGCGAAGAGGTGCCAAGCACAGCTTCAATAACTTTTCTTTAATCATAAATCCTCCGTTACTTATAGCATTATATTCGCAAGCTATCACGCAATCCAAAACATCATCTCCTTTTCAACGCTCCAACCAGCATTTGTCTGTGTTTATAAAACCAAATTAAAATCAGAATTATCAACATATATCGTAATATAAAATTAAATACCATAAACCCATCCGTCAGAAGAACCACAAATCCCAAAATAAGTACAAGTGCAGTGCGATTTAATAAAAACTTGAAACTGTACAGCTCGCTTACCCCGTATTTGTTTGCAATAAACCAATGGAATAGGAATAACATCCCATAAGAAAGGAATGTTGTGTATGCTGCGACCTGATATCCAAACAGGATAATTCCAAAATAGTTAAGCACAGCATTTAAGCCAGCAGCAAGTATCGTGCCAAGTGAAATAAACCCTGTTTTCTTATGGTAATACTCTATATTTACGGGCAAGCCATACATAAAAACGAAAAAGTTACCAAAGGTCAACGGGATAATCAAACTTATGCCGCCCCAATAATTACTTCCCGCCATTATCTTTGTCACTTCTGGCATCACACAAAAGAAGCCGATCGTTAACAATGCAAACACCATAACATAATCTTTTCCAGCTCGTTCAATACGCTTTTTATCTCCGCTATCTAATGTGTAAAATACCCATGGTGACCATGCGTTCTCCATAGAATTTCCTACGATATATAGAATTGTACAAATTGTGTAAATATAGCTATATATTCCCGCTTCCGAGCTGCCCACCATATCTTTTATCATAATTCGGTCAACTTGCGAAAGTAACGACTGCGAGATAACGTGCGGAAGAAGAGGAAGTCCTATCGCCAGTCCATATTTCCAATATGCTTTATTGTAAAGTGTTCTTCCGTTTCTCCATATTAAGAAGCACAATGCTACTCCGATGCCAATGAGTGGAATCGCCGAGCCAAGTATTCTTCCAAGATATCTTTCATTCGGGAAAACGAACAAAATAAGAATTATTGATAAAACTGTGTTGCCGAGGACGTTGATGCTCGACATGATCAAAAATGATCGGTAACGAAATTCAGCATTAAGTTTAACGCCATATAGATAAAGCATATACGCGCCAAAGCTCTGAAACAGCAAGCAGTTTGTCACAAACCGTGAAAAATCAAGTTCATTACAATATATTGGATATGCAACATTAGCAGCAGCAGTAATGAAAATGAAAATCAAAACACTCAGGAATACAATAGAGGATAGATATTTTTTAAAGTTCTCCTTAAAATCCAATTTTGCGTTTTTTATTGTTCCGTAAAACCCCACTCCTAAGATTGCAGTAAAAATCTGCTCGTACGCAATGTAGGCATTATATACACCAAAATCACTTGTAGATAAAAGCCGCGTAAAAACCGGAAGTGTCAGAAACGCGCATCCCTTTAAAGCTATATTTCCTATCGTGTACCAAAGCCCAGCCTTAACAGCGGACTTTCCCATTTCCTCTTTCTTAATACTGTCCATCTGCCAGTCTCCTTCTATTAAAACTTTTCGTGCTTCTATACGGAAGCATTATCAAGCATTTATACACTATTGTATATAACAGCACTGTCACACTGACGTTAGCTATACCTCCGGAAACACAATGTGCAAACTGCCAGACATAAAAAACAGCAAGAAAACTCTCCTTATGTCTCTTGAAGTACCTATTCAGATAAACGCTAAACACACCTAAAATGAACAATCCAATAAATATAAATGCCTCACCAAAATTGATATAAAACTCACCAATAATAGTTGGTGTCAAGCCACCCCCGGAAAAAGTAATCCCCACCTGTTCTTTAAGCCATAAAGTAAAATCCAAATCCGGCCCAGGCAACAACATCAGAAAGTTTATAAGGTAGGTATATCCATATTGAAAATCCACTTTTCCGGGAAATGTATTATACATATAATTTATGTTAATATTCCCCACATAGAGCGAAGTAAAAAAGGATGTCAATGTGCTACTAACACCTCCAGACATCGTTGTGCGAATTGCCCCAAGTACCGATACACCTATAATGCACAACAGTCCATAAAAGACGATTCTACCCATAGGCATTTTCTTTTTTCCAGCATACATCACAATCATACAAATGAATAGTGTGCCAACAGGTGCACGAAAGCCAGACACAATCAAAGTGGCAGAAGATACTACAGTCACAAAAATCATAGTAAATTTGCTTATTAGTGGCCGTAGATCTTTTCTTGTTTCTATGTATATGTCAAAAAGCATACAGACCAGTAAAATTGATATCTGAGCCGTGTATAGTAAAGCGCCGCTACCCGATATGGCTGCCACTCTTCCATTTTCTACATCGCCAAGCAAATACGATCTGTTTTTTATAAAATAATATAGCGCTGCAGACCATGAAACAGCCAAAAGGAAATAAAGTGTTTTAATTCTCGAAAACGAAAATCGAATTTTAGGTTTATCCTCCTTTTCATGAACTGGTCTTTTTTTCGCGATTAAACAAATGCCATTTCCAATCGCAAACGCCAGCAAACCGCCCAAAATTATTTTTGTATACCCATAGCTATAGAATCTTCCCATATTCATCAACCCAATTGGTCCTAAGGCTATGGAGTAAAGAAAATATGCTGTAAAAAGCACTGCTGGAGAAATCAACTCAAAATCATTGTTAAATAGCAAGGCAAAAGTTAAACACGCAAGTAACAGTGTGTATTCAAATATACTGTCTTGCCCTGAAGCTAATGCAAAAACATACACAATGGCACTCACGGAAAGAAGTAATAACCCTATCATTTTTCGTCTATTTATTCGTAGCATTATAAGTTTACTCTCCTCTATCTATAATAAGATTTCTTGATTCTATAGCTTTCGACTCCATCTTGCTTTTAATACTTTACCTGGTACAATACAAACAAAAGTCAACAACTTATTTTTGCTGTTTCTAAGAAGTTCCGTAATTGTATAATCAGCGCACAAGCCATATATAATGTATTGAAGTCCGCCTTTGATCCTATATTTAGGGTTTATATCTTTCTTCATAAATTCTTCCGCTCTGTGCATACAGCCAACAGGAGATTTTATGTTATTTGCTCTTCTATTTTTCGTAAGTCCGTCTGACTGATAATCGCCGACATATATCGCCTCGTTAATGTGAATCATATTGTACTTACGTGCCATTCGAATCCAAACAATGTCCTCACCAAGGAATTTTTCACCTGAATACTCAGGAAACGGAAATTCCTTTAGGCAATGGGTGTAAAATACCTCGGCTTTATCAGCCATCGTGTCATCCGAATTAATTCTTGCTTCTATGTACGAAGCAACCCATTCATTAGGTTCAAACTCTTTACCGTTGATCTTTCCATCTGGAAATACTCTGAGAAATGAGTATCCACACAATCCGTTTCTATCCCAAAACTTTCCATAATATCGCAGCACAGTTTCAATCGCATTTGGCTTTAACCAGTCGTCCGAATCAACAATAAAAGTCAAGTCTGACTCTATATTTTTTATGCCTTCATTTAGTGCCGTATGCTTCCCGCCGTTTTCCTTATAGATATAGCGGATTCTAAAATCAGCTGATTTTTGAACTTTCCTTACAACCTGTGCCGTATCATCTAAGCTGCCATCATCTACAATTAGCCATTCAAAATCTTTTATGGACTGATTATCCAGAGAGGTATATAATTTTTGTATACTCCCTCCCCGATTATAAGTAGGAGTTAGCACTGTAATTCTCATCTGATTTACCCTTTCATTTGCTGAGCAATATCCGCATCCACAATTTCCTCACCGGTCTTATGCTTCAGCTGCTCTTTGCTTGCTTCACTCAGACCATTGTTGATCACACAGTTCATATCGCAGGTGCTGCACTTATCCAGATCCTCTTTGGTGACTTTCCCATCACGGTAGTCACGGCAAATCTTCAGCTCATACATACTGTACGGATGTTTGGTGAACAGAGCCTTAAATTTGTGAACCAGAACCCAAGTCGCAGGCTTCCAGATGTACTTGTGCATAGCAGGACTTACACTGCCAATCATCCAGCAGTCACGGTCGCAGCAACGAACCTTTGCACGAACCTTCTCTGCCTTCGGGCTGTTCCACAGTTCATCCCAAGTCTGATTGTTCAGGTTGCCCATAACTTCCTTGTCCTTGGTTCCATTGCAAGGCATAACATCGCCATACGGATCGATGAAGAAAGTGTCAAAACTCATATCGCAAGGCAGCAGACGCTTCTGGCCGTAGATGTAGTTGATCAGACCATGATTAAAGTATGCACGAAACCACTTCTTCGGGCTGTTGCTGCGGAGCAGTTCATTGACCAGATTCTCGAAGTTCTTAGCAACCATCGGACGATCATGGATGATGTTCTTAGCCTCAACGAAGTAGAAGCTGTTGTGCAAAGAGGCAGTTGCGAACTCCATGCCCATCTCATCGGAGATCTTGTAGAGCGGAACCAGGTCAGGAGCGTTTTTGTCCTGAACGGTCATGCCGAAGCCAACGTCCTTCATGCCCATTTCACGAAGAATCTTTAGTGTGCCATACCCCTTTGCATATCCGTCTTGAAGACCACGAATCTCATTATTGGTCTGCTCCAGGCCCTCGATAGAAATACGGATACCGATCTGCGGGAACTCTTTACACAGGTCAACGATACGATCTGTGAAGAAACCGTTGGTGGAAATAACGATACGATCAGACTTCTTATACAGTTCACGCACGATATCCTTCAGGTCAGTACGGATAAACGGTTCTCCGCCGGTGATGTTCGTGAAGTACATCTTCGGCAGTTTTTTGATAGTTTCAATACTAATTTCTTCTTCCGGTTTGGAAGGTGCTTTATAACGGTTGCACATGGAGCAACGAGCGTTGCAACGGTAAGTGACGATAACCGTACCATTCAATTTCTTTTCTTCAGACATGATTAACTCCTATTAACAATCAAAGTTTCAATTTTATTTAAGAACCACTTGGCACATACCGAGAACACAACCGCGCCGCAAATAACTGCGACCGCTGTGAAGATATATGCAAGTAAGCCATTACCAAACAGATGGACAAGGTGAAATTTTTCAAGCACACGATAAATTACCATGTGGCACAGGTAAATCTCGAAGCAGATTCCACCGAGGAATTTGGCGACTGGATTGACCAGCCCCCCCTCCCGATTACACCCGAGGGTATAGACCAAAGCCGCTACACAGAAGAACAACATTGTAAGCGTATTGCCACCTACTGCAAAATAAGCAACTGTGGCAATCAGCAGAATTGCTCCAGCGATAACTTTGGATTTTACTGCAAATTCAGCAAGCTCTTTCCGGTAAAGGAAGATTAGACCTCCTGCAATAAAATAAATTGCATCATAAACGATATTGGTTCTACCGGCATTGAAGTAACTTCCACACAGGTAGTTGAACACTAATGCCGCGGCTGCCACTCCCCATGCCCTCTTCTTATTTCCAATCAGGAAGCAGAAAAACGGAAACAGCATATAAAACACAAAAATGACAGCCAGCGTCCAGCTCACACCGATAACCGAAATATTGGCATTTGGCAACAATCCCTGGCATAAGGTCAAGTTTGCAAAAACTTCATACAGCGAATTCTTGCTCGGCGAAATCACAAAATCCAGCGCGCAGAGCAATGCGAAGTACGACCAAATCTTGATGTATCTTTTGCTGTAAAACTCCTCCACGCTGATCTTACGGTCTATGATTTTCTGGTAGTAGCCACAGCACATACCAAAACCGCTGACCATCATGAAAAGAAAAACGAGGTTTGTGAAATTGGGGATAAGTTTCTCAAATACAAATCCTCCCAATTCATATTTTCCGTTTGAAAGGACGTGCATCAGAGCAATGCCGATAATGGCATACGCTTTTAACCCATTGATTCCCTCATATCTATCCGCTTTTGTACTCACACCCATCCTCCAAATTACTGATAAACTCTCATAATTTTCTCGTAATACTCATCGATGGTATCGAAGCTGATGTCCTTGCAGTTCTTGCTATACTCATCGCACAGTTTCTTATCACCCCAGAGCTTTTCTATCTTTTCTTTCAAATTTTTCCCGTTACCGCTTTCAAACAGCTCACCAGTCTTACCGACTTGGATCAGTTCCGGGATACCACCAATATCAGCACCCAACACCGGTGTGCCGTACATCTGGGATTCCATCACGGAAAATGGGCAGTTCTCATACCACTCAGACGGATAGATGGAGAACCTTGCCTCACGGATGAGCTTTTCCAGTGCCTCACCTTTCTGGAAGCCAACATTCTTGATGTTGCTTACACCCTTGATGCTCCCTTCCAGCGGGCCGGTGCCTGCGAAGATGAACTGCACATCCGGCAGCTCCTTACAGACCTTGATGAGTGTGCCGATGCCCTTCTCCTCAGAGAAGCGGCCGAAGTAGAGGACGTAATCCTTCTTCGGGGTCTCTTTCCACTCCACTTTGTCGATGAAGTTGTGCATTGCCACAGTCTTCGTTGCAAACAGTGGATTACTGTCCATCTTGCTCTTCATAAACTCAGAGCAGCAGATCATGGTGTCAATGTACTTGTAAGTCCCTTTCCACTTCCAGAACTCGGCCTCCATCATGCCGATGGCAGACTTCGCCGTGGAGCCGTGGATGCACTTGCCTTTCATGCAGTTCACGAAATGGCCACCGAGGCACTTCTCACAGT
>OJMP01000321.1_pt1 | contig 48503 bp, 4 predicted proteins | sample 1597311 | NCBI WGS metagenome assembly OJMP01 (sample SAMEA2452134, study PRJEB22498) | human gut metagenome | biome: human feces; feature: human gut; material: feces | place: Australia | collected 2012 | reverse complement strand
CTGCCGTAAGCGGGTGAGGTAATTGGTCATATTGATATTCTTTGTCACCGCTTAATGAAATTGACGCACCTTGACGTTCAATTTGAATATGCGTATCACCCTCACGTTCCGATATGATACAACCCGATACATAAACATCAATATAATATGTTCCGGCATCTGTTACAGACGAAAGATTATCTTTACCATATCTTATAATCGGTACAGCGTCTGTCAGTTCGCCACCGTTCAAATCATAACATTTAACTGTCGCTGTATAACTGTTTCCGTCATATATAATATTCTTGGGAGCAGTTACATTAATCTTGATAGATCTCGCTCTTATATTAATCTTAAATGTAACATCTCTGTATGTACCGTCTACATTACTTATACGGATATTCATATTAGCATAATATCCGGCACTTGTCGGAGTACCCGTTATTGAACCGTCCTCGTTGACAGTAAGACCTGTTGGTTTAAAACCCGATATAAATTCAAAACTATATCCGTCATTGCTTCCGCCGCTCATTGTTATTTGTGCTGAGTACGGCTTATATGCCTCACCCATAGGAAGCGACGTTGTATCTACGCTAAAGTCAGCCGCATGAGCACATACACCTGCCATAAGCATTGCTATCATTATAATCAAAAATGCAGATATTTTTTTCATTTATTACACCTCTTTTCAGTTAAATCAATTACACAGCTTATTATTTTAATTGTTATTGCATTTCCGAAAGCATTGTCCAAAGATACGGACAATGCCATTGGAAATGCAATAACACAGGGCGATAACCGCCCTGTGTCATTACATTGCTTTATTTATCGCATTTATTATAATTCGATATTTATTAAGCAGCAGGAGTTGCTTCAGGAGCTGTTGTCTTTTCAGGAGCAACAGTTGCTTCAGGAGTTACTGTTGTTTCAGGAGCAACAGTTTCTTCAGGAGCTGCTGTTTCTTCCGGTTTTACTGTAGGAACTACTGCATTTGCGCCAACCATTCTTTCATTTACTGCAAGAAGAATGTCTGCCTCTGCCCAGTGACCTGCAATGTCATTAGGAGTAAATGTTACGATTGGTGTTGATTCTACAAGAACTCTGTTGATAATTGCAACAGCTTCAGCTCTTGTTAGCGGTGAATATGGACCGAATGTACCGTCTTCATAACCTGAAACGATATTCTTGTCAGCAAGAGTTTCAATGTAATCCTTAGCCCAATCATTTTCAGTTACATCTGTGAAGATGCCATTGTATGAAATCAAATCATATCTTTGAGCTCTTGCGATAACTGCACTGATTTCGCCTCTTGTGATTGTATCCATAGGTCTGAATGTACCGTCTTCATAACCGCTTAATACATCCTTATCTTCAAGATAACCAATGTACTTGTTGAACCAAGCGTCTGAATCAACGTCAGGGAATGATGCTTGATACATACCGTCAGGTAGATCGTCACCATAGCTTAGTCTTGCAATCATAGCTGCAAGTTCGCCTCTTGTGATGTTGTTATTTGGTAGGAATGAACCGTCATCATAACCTGAAGCGTATGGCTTTGTATATTCTGTGTTGATTACAGGTGCTTCTGTCGGCTTAACTGTTGGTACAGGTGTTGGTGTTGCTGTAGCTTCTTTAACAGTTACAGGAATATTCTTAACTACGCCGTTAACCTTAACCTTAACAGTTGCTGTACCCTTACCAACCAATGTGATGTTACCGTTTTCGTCAACAGTTGCTACATCTTCATTTGATGATGTCCATGTTGGTTTAGCTGTTGAGCCTGTTACAGTAGCTGTAACTTTAATCTTATCACCTACAACACCGGAAACAGTATCCTTATCAAGTTTAATTGATACGCTGCGTCCGCCGCCGCCGCCACCGCCGCCGGCTGTTTGAGACATATAAAGTGTAGTTTCTGTTGAAAGTGTGAATGGATATGTAATAGCTGTCTTACCTGCAAGATCTGTGAAGTATGCCTTGAACTTGCTTGGCTTAGCTGTAAGAATCTTTGTATTAATATCGTTATCACTTGTTGCTGATGTCTCGTTTGTATAGATTTCAGCAAGTGGGCTTGTTGAAGTATTTACTTTGTAAACTACAAGGTGGTTCTTGTATGTTGTAGCGTCTGCTGTTGATGCAGGAGATGCTGCAAGTGTTTCTGTAGCCTTATATCTTGCAGAAACAGTATATGCCTTACCATTTTCAAGACCTGTAAATGTTGTTCCTGTCTGCCAATCTGTTCCGTTAATTGAATATTCAATATTATCACCCAAAGGACCTGCTACAACAATGTTGTTTGTCTTTTGGTTAACACTTACTGTTGGAGCTACAGGAGCCACTTGTGTACCTTGAGTAATCTTACCTGTTCCTTCAACTGTCGTATTTGCATCTATTTCTGTTTTACCGTCATCTTTAACCAATACATAGTTGCCTGATACATCTTCTTCACCTTCTCCGACCTTAGCGAACTTAAAGTCTGAGAATGTTACCTTTTGAGCGTCACCAACTTGTTCAGGTGTAGCAAATTCAGCTTTAAATGTTAGCTTAACCTTATCAGCATCAGTAGCTACAATAGCATCTGTTGGTAATGTTGCTGATGCATTTACATTATTATCACCATATGCTTTTGATGCCTCAAATGTGATGTCTGAAAGTTTGATTGGTTTTTTCTTTGCTGTTAGAGTAATTGTCTTAGTCTTTGTTGCTACGCCTTCTGTGTATGATACTGTTATTACTGTATCTCCATAAGGAAGCTTTGCAGTCTTATCAAATTCGTTACCGTCTTTATCCAATAGCTTGTAGTTTGTAACATGAGCCTTTGTTGCTGAAGCACCTGTACCATATACTGCATTAACTACCAAACCGCCAAAGTCAGGTGTCAACTCAGGATATATGTATGTTACCTTTGTAGGACCTGAAATTTCGATATCTGACATAGCGTCTTGAGTTACGCTACCCTTAACATTTACTGTTGCAGGAGTGAATGAATAGTTAGCTGCATCTGTACCTGTAAGAGCCTTTTCTGTAACTTCTACATCAGGAGTACCCGGTGTCTTTACATCATTAGCTGCATATTTATATGTAAATGGAAGTGTTACGTTATCTCCTTCAACTATAGATGAATTATCCTTAGTTAGTACCAATGAGCTATCAGCAGTTACATCAGCTGTAGCATTAGGGTTAGCCTTAACTGCAGGAACTTTTATAGCATCAGCATTAACTGTAAGAGTCTTTGCTGTAATTGTTGCAGCTGTCTTAAGTGTACCGTCAGCATTAATCTTATCTGTATCCGGTGCAAATGTGTACTTACCGTTTGTTTCCGGTAGTGTAGTTGTTAGTTTAATCTTCTTATCTGTGCCTACATTTTTATCTGTATATGCAAATGTACCTGTAACTGTGTATGAGTCAGTACCTACAAATGCTGTAGCTGAATCCTTAATTGAAATTGTAGGTAGTGTTTGATCTGCAGGAATAGTTAATCCGCCATCATATACCTTTGTAATTGTTGCGTCTGATACTGTGTAGTAAACTGTCTTTGCAGCTACAGTAATCTTAGCTGATGAAGTAAGTGTTGTTTTACCGTCATAGATAAAGTCAACTGTCTTATCTTTCATATCAAGTGTGATAACAGTGTCAGCATTAACTACTGTTTCACCGATTTTAACTGTAATACCGGCTGCTGCCAAATCAGCATATGAGATTTTGCCTGTTGAGTTATCATCATATGTAACATTCAACTCAAGGTCATCTGTCTTAAGCTTATCGCCATATGTATAAGCTGTCTTTCCACCGCTAATTGTTGCACTCTTAATCTTCTTTGCACCAAGTGTAGCAACTGAAACTACAGATTGTGTATTGCTACCTGCATTTGTGTAAACAACGTAAACCTTGTGATTACCATCAAGCATAGCTTCTGTAATCTTTGTGCTTGCTGTTACAGCTGTTGCTGTCTTAGCTTCTGTTTCGCTTGTTGCAATTACAACTTTGTAATTGCTGTCAAAGTTATCATATGCTACATCAGCACCTGTTGTTTCTGATGCTTTCTTAGCTTTTACAACGATACCTGTTGGGTCGAAGTTATCATCTTTGTTGTATGATGTCTTAGCAGCATTGTTTGTTGATGCTGAAATTGTAATATCATCATAATCTGATGTTACTTTAAATGGTGCACTCTTAACTGTTGTATCAGACTTAAGTGCTACTACAAAGTAGTTGTCGCCGTGAGCATATTTGTCAGCAGCTGTTACCTGATCATTAACGGTACCAGCAGCATTAGATTTGTAAATTGCCAAGCCATTACTGACATTTTCATAGTTTGTGAATTTAAGATCAGTAGCTGTGTCGTTATTATTCTTTTTTACATTAACTGTTAAATTATTAAAATTAATATTTGTATCATCATAAATGTTAGTTGGTATTGTATTGTTGTTTACTGTGATTTCTGCAATTGTTACAGGTTTTACAACATATTTACCAATCTCAACAATTTTACCTTTATATTCTGCATACAAGACCTTATTGTCTATATCTTTTATTTCTGTTTGAGATGCTGGAACTGCAGTTAATCCAGTTGTACTTGTTGCACCTGTTGCTCCGTAGTAGAACTTAACATTTGCCATATCTGTAGCTGTAAGATCTTTATCACTATTATCGCCATAGTGACCTGTAAGTTGTAAACCTGTTGTGTTAAGTGCACTTCCAACAAATTGATTTGGTATTGTATATGGTGCATTTTTAACTTTAATACTTTCTAAGCTTGCTCCAGCAATATTAGCATAAATATTGATAGCAGAAGTATCTAAATCAAATAACGTTCTTATATCAAGGTAATCGTCATCATCACTTGGTTCAAATGAACCAGCATTACCATATTCACCAAAACTAATATTGTAGTCAGTGTCATCAAAACTCAATACATTTGGAACATTTACTGTTGGTGCATCTTTTGCCAATTTAAACTTTATCATACCAATATACTGATCATCAGATCCGTTATATCTAACTGACTTTGGCTTTATACTAATGTTGACACTATTTGGCGTTATATCAGAAGCATCGTCATTCAACAAATACTTTGTTGTTGCTTTATTAGCAAAAATAGCAGAAGTATTCTTTGCACCTATCAAGTATGCAAATCTACTGTATGAGTCACTCAAATAAGTATCTGCGGGTTTAATATACTCTGAGTTGAAGTTTAGCTTTACAAACATACTATTAAGTCCACCCTCGTCACCAACTGCAGCCTTAATATTTGTTATACCGGAAAGCTTAATTCCAACAAAAAACTCACTATCTTTTGTAGTATCTTCAAGAGCTGTCATTTTTTCTACAAGAGGTGTTGTGGAACCAATTTGAGACTCTGCATTGTCATCATTAAAGCCTTCTTTATACTTAAATAATTCACAAGAAATTTTGGCTTTTGATGTCCCGTCTACCAATCGATCATCCCCTGCTGCAAAGACATTGGGCATAATGCTCAACATCATTGAAACAGAAAGGAAAATCGACAAAACTTTTTTTAATTTCATCTTTTTTCTCTCCTTTTAATTTGTATTTGTTTGTGTATTTGGTAACTCACTGTACCATTCCTCTATAGGATTGTTATTAACCTTTTTATCAGCTGCTGACAAGCCCTTGTATTTATTCATATATTGATAAATAGGATTAACATCCTGTAGATTTACTGAACTTGTAGGATTTAAGTCAAGGCATCTGTATAAATATATCTGTCTTGCTGTTCCTGTAATAACATTACTATTACCTGTTGTGTTGAAGTACATATCCGGTTTATTAAAGAATTGATAAATTGGGTTTGCATCCTGTAAGTTAACAGAGTTAGAGAAGTTTGTATCGCCTCGAGATTGCAAAACAATCACATATCTATTAACCGTTATCGTTTTACCTGTTGGTTCATCAACGAACGAATATGTCATTGTGTATTTATCAGGTCTAATTAATGCGTCTTCAAAAACATTTGCTTTAAATGGTCTTGTTAGTTCCGTAATCAAATAATTTGAAGGCTGATCCGCTATTTTAATATTTTGTTCTTTATAGTTACCATCATATATACCATTAATGCTCAAATTTTTAGTCATTCTCTGAACGGTTATCTTTCTGGTAACATTTGTTACTTGATTTCCTGCTGAATCTGTAGCAGTAAATCCAGGGTCTACAAAATACTTACCATTATAAACGAATATCGCATAATCATTTCTATCCATATTTATGTCAGGATTATTTAAGGCTACTAACTGTTCAGGTGTCATTGATGCGATACTCTTTGCTTCTACCCATGCTCTATATGAATAGGTATTAATATTAGTCGAAAGACCTGCTGTTGTTCCTGTTCCTGATTTTAATTTACTTTGAACCGCAGTCGGAATATACGGAGCTTTATAAATATTTTTTTCATTAAATGCTGATTTTGCTGCAGTTTTATCAGTAATTGCTGAATCCTTCATAATTTCACCATATGGTGAGTTACCATAGTTCAAAGTAATCTTTGCTTCAACAAGTTGTTTAACATGGAATGTATATGTTAGAGTCGGTGCATCATTATCTGTACCTGCTTTTGTTGTAATAGTGATAGTATTTTCAGTTTGTCCCTTATTTGTAAGAGGAGCCTTAATTGTGTATGTACCGTCACCATTCTTTGTAGGTGTAAGAGTTGTACCGTCTGATGCTGTTATTGTTGTAGTATCAGGATTTGTAAGTGTTACATTAAACTGAATGCTATCAGCATCAACATCCGGAACTCTTACATAATAATCCTTAATTGCAGGAGTTTCCGCATTATCAAATGCTACATCATTCTTATACTGGCTATCCTTAAACGGTAATGCAGTTGAATCAACTGTTGAACCCTTTACAGAATTAGCTTTTATTTCTTTAATCGAAGGGTCATTTGCAAGTACTTCATAAACAATGTTTCCGCCAACTTTGGCATCTGTATATTCAGCATACCCTGCTGTCTTACCATCATAAAGTAATACCGCTTCTGTTGTTGTTGACTTAACCGAATCAATAACATAGTTTGAATTAGCTTTTAATTCAACAGCAACTACATACTTACCAACCTTTGTAATGTCAGTAACTTCACTTAATTCACTCTTCTGAATATTTCCGTCAGGAGTAGCACCTGCGTCGGTCCATGTGTAATACTTAATGTCATATTCGCTTTTTCCGACTGTATTGCCTGTAGCATCAACTACAGTGACAACAGGGTCCTTGCGAGATGAACCTGCTTTTTGTTTTTGAGTATCAGGATCTACATTTACTGTAAGTTTTGCTGATGTTACTTCAAATGTTGAATCCTGTACACCGATTTTATAACCGTTTGCATAAGTTCCGGCATTATCAATAGAAATTGCTATTGTATAAACACCGACATTTTGAATTGTTGTTGCAGCATTATTCTTATCTGTTACAGTTGCAGTAAAGCCTGCCGGAAGCGTTGCATCTTTTGCAATATCGCTGTCCGCTACTTTTGTATATGTAGTTTTGCTTGCATCATCATATTTAATTTGATAAATATTGTACTTAGGCGAAATAACTTGTCCTGTATATTCAGCATTTGCATTTACAAGCTCAATCTTCAAATACTTAAACCATGTTGCATAATAAGTTTTATCAGCGTCTATTTTTGTATCCTTATCAAACTTAGTACCGGTACCGTCAAACGCTGTCTTCCAGCCGTCAAATTCAAATGTACCGTTTGTTGGTTCTGTTATATCGTATCCGATTGAATCACCTTTGTATAGAGTAACTACACGAGGAGATGTGTCATTACCATTAAGATCCAAGTTCTTGTTAAATGTAACATTAACTTTGTCAGATGTCGGAACTGAAGGATCTATATCCCATTGTGCATACAATGTTGTTTCATATGCAGTATTTGTACCTGCAATTTCCTTTAGTGCATCCTTAAGTGTCGCTTGGTCTATTTTTGTTGTCGAATCAACAGTTACACCGCTGCCATCAGCTTTTGTGTTCCAACCTTTGAATACATAATGTGTTCTTGTTGGTTGATTTGGCATCATATCGCCAAGTGCATCACCAAGATATGGATATACATACTTTGGATTTGCATCTGTCACTGCTGCATTTGTTTTGTTTCCTGTAACATTACTGTCAAATGTAACCTTTACACCATTGTTCTTAGGAATATCATCCGGAATAACATTTTCTCCCGGATTTACATTTGCAGCTGCCCAATATGCGTATAATGTTACTGTTGTAGGAGCTGATGCCTCACTGCCTTGTGCTGCAAGAGAAACATCATTCAATGTAGGATATTTTGCTGAAGTAACAAAATTACCTGCGCCGTTAGGTTTAGTATTCCATCCTATAAATACATAATTTGTTTTTGTAGGATTCTGTGCAGGATCTGTATAGTTTGCTGTAGGCGCACCTACAACGTCATTATATGTACCTACACCACCATTTACATCATATCTGATTGTAATATCCGACAGCCATTTTGCATAGTAATCAGTATTACTGTTTATTGGCTTTGTCTTGTCAAATGCCGTAGTTGTCATTGACAATGAACCGCCTGTTACTGTACCTTCATACCAGTTATCAAACGTATAACCTTTGTTGGTCGGTGCTGTTACATCATAGCCAAGAGAGTCACCCTTGAAAATTGTTACGGTCTTAACGTTTGTACCACCGTTGCCGTCTTTGTTATCATTAAATGTTATTGTTACTTTATCATTAGCATCAACATTATCAGCAATATCCCACTGTGCAAATACAACCAAGTTGTATTTGCTTCCATTAGCCGTTACACCGTCAAGTGTTGTTGTTATTGCTGTTGCATCTGTAAATGTTGTACCTGAGCCATCTGCTTTTGTATTCCATCCTACAAACTTATAATTTGTTCTTGTAGGAGCTTCCGGCATCAATGTACCAAGAACATCTCCAAGATGCGGATATACATACTTCGGATTTGCATCCGTTACTGTTGATGAAGCACTTCCTGATGCATTACTGTCAAATGTAACTTTTACACCATTATCATTAGGTGTTTCATTATCCGGTAATTTATCCGGTGTTACAGGAGCATCTGCCCAGTATGCATACAATTCTACCGGATTTGTTCCACCGGCAGCTGTTGAAACATCATTCAATGTAGCGTAATCAGCCGCAGTAATGAATTTACCTGAACCGTTTGCCTTTGTATTCCATCCTACAAATGTATAATTTGCTCTTGTAGGGGCTGAAGGTGCTGTATAATATTTTGAAGGTGCACCTTTGTCTGTAGCAAATGGTGCTGCCGGAGTTGTTCCGTCGTTAATGTTAAAGTTTACGGTAATATCAGATTTATATGTTGCCTTTACCGTTATATCTGAATTTACTGTTGTTGTCTTATCAAAATCTGAACTATCAGCTGTATTTACCCACTTATCAAAACTATAATTTGTTTTCACCGGTGTTGTTGGCATTGCATCGCCAATCGAATCACCTTTACCGACAGTTATAGTTGTCGGAGCAGTAGGTGATGTTGCACCGTCATAATCAAATGTTACAGTTACCTGATCTCTGCCTGCATATGTCCAATGTGCATACACCGTTTTATTATCTGTTAAAGTAAATGGTGCTTTATCAGTAGTATCAGATTCTGAAGCCGCTCCGTACCAACCGTTAAATGTGTATGCATCACCTGTTGCTGACGTCTTTGTCGGAGTAGGCATCTGATATGCGTAAATTGTATCACCTCTGACAACCGTCATAGATGCAGGTGTTACTTGTGCGTCACATCCTGTAGGACTAAATGTCAATGTTACTGCATTGTCCGGATTCTCCGGTGTCCACATTGCATAATAGTCAGTATTGCTTGAAATTGTTTCTGCCTGTAATTGTGTATTTGAGTATGCAGTGCCTGAGCCGTCTGCTTTTGTATTCCATTCTTTAAATGCATAATCTGCTCTTGTAAATGTCGGAATATCACTTGATTTCAAACTTGAACCGGCACTAATTATTTTGTTTGTTGTGTTTTCTGTTTGTCCATAATTCTCATGGAATGTTACTGTTACATTCTGTACCCAATGAGCATAAACATCGGTGATTGAAGAAACGTCAGTTGCAGATGAAGTATTTGTACCATCATCAAATACGATTTCATCGCCACCGTTTGCTTGTGTAAACCAGCCCCCAAACGTGTAACCAGCAGGTATTTCAAAGTCATCACTTGATTTACCAACTGTTGGTTTTTGCGTTTCAGCAATCGTTGCACCGGCTTTTGGTGATACTGTAACATCCTTGGTTGTCTGTGTACCTGATGGATAGTTACTGTTGAATGTAACCGTGTGACCATTAACATATGTGGCATAAACTTTTGTATCTTCTTTTATCTTTGTTGCTGTCGTAAATTCTGTTGCTATTCCTGTATCGCTCGGAATATAGTACCACTTATCAATAAACTTTCCTGAAGGCACTGTAAAATCTGCAGATGTAGGAAGTGATGCTCCTGAAATAGAGCTTAGGCTACTATCTTCAGCAACTTTTGTATCTTTATTTACTATATGATTACCATATGTTTTTGTTGTTTCATCATAGCTGTCATAATATGATACTGTATATGTTGCCGGTGCAACATTTACTGAAGATGTATCAATATTAAACAATGGTCTGATATCAATACTATCATCATCTTCGCTGTATTCGTAAGAAGCTGATGAACCATTTGAACCAAAACCTATATTAAAGTCAGTATTATCACTCTCATGTTCTATAATTTTTGTGCCATCAGGTATTTCACTACCATCCTTAAGGAATTTAAAGTAAAATAAAGCAACATATGCATCACTATCACCGGTATAAGATGGTGTTCTACTTTTCAAGGCATAGGTAATTACATTAGTATTTATATTACCCTCTCCAACACCATAACCCATGGTAGAGCTATATATCGATTCCTGATTTTTTCTGCCTCCCAATCTATTTGGCATATCGGCAGAATAATTATTTTCTTCACCATCAACTAAAGCTATATATTCAGAATTAAAATGAAATGGTATACTCATATTAAAAATACCATCTGCACCAGCCCTAATACTTTTTAAATTAGATATTCTTATACCTAATACAAAAACATCTCCCTGATGTATATCAGCTCTATCAGGCGTGCTAACCTTTTCTGCCACTATCGATTTATGATCATTAGCATATGCCCCATCTGCATCCGTATATGATCCACCATTTCCTGCCAAATCATAATCAGATTTAAAATTCATATAATCATAGATTATATCTGCTTTTGTAGAACCATCTGTAAGACGTCCATCGTCCGCAAATGCTGTGATAGCATTCAAAGGAAAAATGCTAACTAACATTGACAGCACAATCATAAGTGCCATTATTTTTTTACTCTTCATCTTTTTTCTACTTTCTTTTCCTTTGTCATATTGAATCCGGCAACTCAACATACCATTCCTCAAGCGGATTATTGCTATTTGCTTTATCTGTACTTGATAAACCTTTATACTTATTTGTATATTGATATACCGGATTTGTATCCTGCAAATTAATCGAATTTGTAGGTTTTAAATCTAAGCATCTATATATATATACCAACCGAGCAGTACCAGTTATAACGTGATCTGTTCCCTCAGTTTTAAAATATGTATTAGCATTATTAAAATATTGATACATTGGATTTACATCCTGCAAATTAATTGACCCCGAAAAATTTGCATCTCCTCTCGACTGTAAAACAATCACATATCTTGCAGTCTCTACTTTTTCATGTGTATTGTCATCTTCAAATGAGTATATCATCTTATATATATCAGGTCGTATAAACGCACTGTCAATATCACCTTTTACATATGGTTTTGTTATTTCTGTAAACAAATATTTTGACGGTTGATCTAAAATGTCAATATTTTTTTCTACATAGTTACCATCATATAAACCATTGATACTCAAACCCTTATTCATTCGTTGCACAGTTATTCTACGATCTAATTTATCCACTGTTTTACCTAATGAATCCTCGGCTACAAAGCCCGGATCAACAAAATATTTTCCATTATAAACAAATATTGCAGTTTCATTTTTATCCATATTGATATCTGGATTTTCCAAATCCTCAAGCTGTTGAGCTGTCGCTGTTTTTAAACTTGCAACATCAACCCATGCTCTATACGAATATGCATCTATATTAGTTCTCAAAGTAGTGCTATTTCCTGTTGAGGATTTTATTTTAACAGCAGCATCTGTTGGTATATATGGGGCTTTATAAATATTCTTTTCATCAAATGCATCTTTTGCCTTTTGTTTATCAGAATCAGCAATATTAGAAGCCTTCATAATTTCACCATAAGGTGAATTACCGTAATTTAATGTAATCTTCGGTTTCAGCAATCTACGGATATATACCGTATATGTTGTACCTCCGGCTGTAATTGTAACCGTATTATTATATCCGTCGTTTACAGTCTTGTCCAATTCAGCAAGATCAAATAAATCTGACGAATACTTTTTAGCGTCTGATGCTGTCACATTGACGCTTGCCGAATTAACAGTTACAGTCGGTTTTTCGGATGAACTTACGTCCATTCTGATTTGTTCCGTTTCATTAGGAACACTTACATAATACGTTTTAGTTTCCGCTTTAAACTTATCTTCTTGTAAAGTCTTGTCCGATGATAAATAATAAGTTGTATCCGGTGACGGAGTCGCTCCCGGATCTGACGGAGTTTCTCCCGGTTTTACCGCAACTATATTATCTATTGCATCATTTGTTCCAAACAGACTTATATCGCCGCTGAAATCAAATAAATTTTTAAGGTTAGTATCATCCGGAGTCGGATGTGTCGTAGCAAACCATGATGCATAAGGATTTGTACCGTCACTACCGGAACCGATAGCAAACGTATCTCCGCCTCGAACCATACTCAATACAGTAGGATTCTGGTCTGCCGCAGTTTCATCGGGAGCACTCAAAAGAACGAAAGGCAATTTCAGCAAATACTGCTTTGAATTACTTGCCAAGTCTTTAAATCTTAACAGCGCGTCCCCTTTAAATATCACACCCACATAGCACATTTTCCAGCCGTCTAAAGCGCGTTGAGCAGCTTCTGTGCTATTTTCTCTATCATTTAACGCAGTATCTATATCACATTCACGAACAGATGTAATCTCATATTGTGTATCATTCCACCAAGCACTGCTGTCACCTGTTGAGCTCAGGTTTCCCTTTACCAGCTCATCATTCCAACTTTGTTCTGCAGTTGAAGATGCAGTTGTTTTATCCCAATACGGCTTTACGTAATTCGGATCATATTCAAACGCTACATCTAACGAATAAACACCGTCAGTAAACAACGGTAAATCGTTTACATTTTCAACACCGATACCCACCCAAAATTCAAGCGGATTGGTTAAGTTTACATCATCTTTGCTAAATCCTGCTTTACCGGGGCTTGCATCATTTGGTGTAGAACCTCTGCCCATAAAATCTACAGACAAAGTTCTGTTTGTTGCCTGTGTTTCTATATTTTCGTATTCATCCGCAGTAGCAGGAATACTAATCATACATACAGCACACATAGATAGTGACGTAAATCCTGACACTAAGCTTTTGAGAATCTTATTCATTACGCACCACCTCCATCATTAGTATAGAACTGAATCATTTTTTTAGCACGTATATTATTTGCATCTATCAAATTCACCGCTCTATCTTTATTTACATCGCAGATACGATATCTATTTAGCAATCCGCCAACATCATAACCTGTAACATTTGTGTTGTTAGCTAAATCTGCACTGAATCTGTTTCTTATTCTTGAAACATCTTTTGTATCTGCTTGTTTATCATTATTGACATCTCCAAGAGTATTAAGCAAGATTAACGGTCTTTTAATTGAAACGATTGAACCGTCAAAATCTGCAAATGAATAAATAAGTTCATATTTATCAGGTCGGATTCGTTCCGCATTTAATTCGGATATTGTACCGCTCGACGGCAGATTGATTGTCTGTGCATTGACAGATGAATAATCCGTAGAACCGCCATCTTGATATGCCGCATTTGTTTCCGTTAAAACATTAACCGTTATCTTTTTGGTGACATCGGTTACCGCTCCGCCAATCGAATTAATAACGCTTTCATATCCCGGATCTGTAAAAGTTCCCGAATTCAAAACAAACAATGCTGTATCATCCAAATCATAATTCACACCCGACGTCCAAGCTTCACCGCAATAATTTACACCCACCGTTGCACCTGCCGGCGTATATCCTGCAGTAAATGTATAATCATTTTTGTCAAATTCATTTTTAGCCGTCGCCTTATCCGTTATTGCCGTATCACGCATAATCAAGCCATACGGCGAGTTACCATAATTAAATTTCATCAATTTGGACTCTTCTATTTTTCTGTAAACGTGAATCTTATACGACCTTGTAACTTCGCCTTCATCAGGATCGTCATTAGGATCATCATATGTCATCGTCAATGTAAGCAGGTTATCAACAGGGCTGACGTCAAGTTCTATATCCTCCGACTTATAATAATTATCCGTTGCGTCCTCCGTTGGCGTGGTCAATGTATCAGTTACAGAATTATGTTCACGCGAAAGAGACAGCGTCGCATTTTTTGCTTCATCTCTAAGTTTGAACCAAAGCTTTACTTTGTCAACACTATTTGGCACTGCAACATAATACTCACGTTTTACAGGGTCAAACTTTACAATTTTCCAATTCTGATCATGCAAATCCTGATCATTGTCATTTGTATCTTTAACCATAAGTTCTGTCGCTCTGAGTTTCGCTCCAAGCGACTCTTTAAAGTGAGCCGTTATTTTAACATTTTCTGCCGGCATTTCAAATGTCGTATTAGCCAATGTGCTGTCTGCGAATGTCACATTACCGGTTTCACAGGTCCATCCGGTGAAAACGCAATCTTCTTCGGGAGTTGCTGTTATTGAAACAGCTTCACCTTCACTTGCAGTATATAATCCCGAGTCCGTTTCTGCTTTACCATAATTTACATTATCAGAAACAAGCTCTATTTTATATGTAGGAGCTTCCGTAACTTCAAAAGAGATTTTAAACGTTTTAAGGACTCCCTCATTTGATATAACAGAAACTGTACATTCATAAGTTCCTACATCAAGACCTATATTAGTTGTTATATCAAAGTCTACACTTTCACCTTTTTGTAAAATCTGAGGCAACTTTTTGCTGATGGTAAATGCTTCTTTATTCCCATCTTTACTCAAAGAAATAGCAGCTGTCAAGCCGTATATATCGGTTGAGCCTATATTTTTAACAGTAAATGAATTTGTTTGCAAATCGTTATAATCATACCCAACTTGTTTTTTGTCATATGTAAAATCGGGTATTACATCAATTTCATCTCTATCATCACCGTTGACAACCAAATACTTAATCTCAACTGTGTTATTATTCTCATTTACAACATTTCCGTAGTTTGTATATGACGTTGTTGAAAGCGCACCCCTTACAGTTACAACACTGCCAACCAATGTAGGGTCTCCGTCAATAACATCCCACGAATCAACTGTAAAGGTCGAAAGCTTACCTATTTCCGTACCGTCGTATCCATCATATGTTGTTCCAACAAAATCAGAAAGTACAGGAAGCGTTACAGTTGTCGGCAAACTCACACCCGCTTTGATAGGAAACATTGCCGATTGCAAATCCGAATAATCAAAAGTATAGCTGTCTAAATAAATATTTTTTCTCGGATTTGTACTGAATTCAGTATATGGTCCCGGATTTTTTCCCGGTTCCGTTGATGATATTTCAAACTTACCGGCTTTACTTCCAAGGTTTATAATCTGTGCAAGTTTCTTTTCAGAGTCTATTGCAATATCAGCCTTTACAGTAATTGTTGCCGTTCCGTCATCATTTACAACAGCATTATAACCCGTCATTGAAGAATCAATAAGTTCTCCGCCCGGCATTTTCACATCAAATGTTGTACCTGTAGGAATTGTGTTCCCATCTTTATTTTTAACTGTTATTGTCAAAGTACCGTCATCAGCCGTGACAGCACTTACAACCTCCAACTCTTTTGGAAGCTCACTCTCGTTATCGACAACATTTCTTATAAAGTTGACATCAGAGCTGTCCTTTACTGTAAGCCACGGATAATTAATCGATATTTTGTTTATATCCGCAATGTGTCCCAAAATTGTATATTTGCCTACCACTTTGTTTTTGATATCGTCAGGTATATCAAGCAGCTGCGATGTTTCAGTGCTAAGCTGGTACCATCCGATATTAAACTCCGGCACTCCGCCGTTTGGAATATATTTATCAAGTATCGGTTTTGCTTTTGGTGCAAGTTTCAAATCGTCTATTGTTGCAGGATAATCCGCCGCGCCGGTCCAATACGTCAAATTCTCATTTTCTGCCGTGAAACCAATCAAATTAATCGGCGTCACATGTATTGTAACGGTTATATCAAAATCATCATTGTATTTTTGAACAACCGTATAGTCACCTTCTTTTGGATTCCACGAAATCGAGCTTAGATTGCTTGTCGTCTTATCCCACTTAAACACTGCCGGTCTTTCGGAACCGTCTGCATATTGGAGTGATATAATCGACATTTTATCATTTATGAAATCAAGTAAATCATCTATTGTACCATTCTTATAGATGTCATAAGAAGTAACTGTCAGCTCCTCATTCAATGCCTTAACATTTGAAAGTGCCGCTTCAATCTCAAAATTACACTCAACATTTTTATCAGCTCTTGAGTACCATTTGACATCTCCGTCACTGCTGTCGATATAACCTATATGAACACCGTCATCATCTGTAATAGTATCGTCCTGCACTGTAATCATTGTCGAAAACGGTACAATTTTAATAACATCCTTAAGTTCGCTTTTTGAAAGCTTTGCAAACTTTGCAGGGTCTTTTATATAAAAGCTCAATCGTCCGAGTTTTAAATTTTTACCGTTTGCAAGAATAAGATGTTCGTCACGACCTTTTACCGCAGTTATGTATTTAGAAGTTGTACCTTCTTGCGGTAAGAAGTTCATTATTGCTCTGCCGTTGTCGGCATCTGCAATACCTATAATCGGCATACTTACACCAATCATAGACGGTAACTTAAAGTCACCAAAGCTTCCGATTGGGAAATCATCAGTATTTTGTTCAAAATAATCATGAGCAATATCATATGAATATCCGACACTTCCCGAAGAAGTTGTAGGGTTTTTAATCGGCGTATTCGTCGCCACATCCGAAAGCTCTATGTAATTTTTATCATATTCAATACAATAAGATATTGCAGTTGAATCAATATTTTTCAGAGATATATCAACGAAGCCTTGAGTTGTTGAACCGTTAGCCACCATTTTTATGCCACTGAATGATATAGCTGCATTTGGGTAAGATGTTGCAGCCCAAACAATAACAGATACAAAAACAACCACAATAAATGCACTTATTGTGATTTTCTTTTTCCCAATATGCATGCTCTCCCCCCCTACTGCAATTATCCCTATTATGAGTAATTTTATACTTTAATTGTACACCAACTTATACCAAAAGTCAACATTTCTATTCAAGAAAACACCGTTTATTCTTTACAGTTCATTATCGTATATTGTGTAAATGTTACAATTATTACTGTTTAATAAAATTACATAAAACGTATAAAACGAAAAAAGAATCGACAGAATTAAATCTGTCGATTCCTTAAAGCTAATTAATATGCTTTTATTTTGACTTTGTCGGGACCTTGGTTATCCAATACAGGAGTCTTCTTTCCAAAATACATACCTGCATACAGAAGGTCTTTTGTTGTGATTGAGCCGTCACCGTCAAAATCACAATCAGCTCTTTCAACACGTCCGCCCTCAAAGTTAATCCAAGAAATTATCTTCTTGCCATTTGCTTCGTAATAAGCGCCGGCTGTATTAGTGCCATCACCATATTGGATTTCTGTATGAGCAGATACACCTGCTACTGCTGTTGAAACAGAATATGATGATTCTGAACTCTTATCACTGTCTGATTTGCTATCCGACTTACTGTCTGATGTCACACTGTCTGTTGTGCTGTCCGACTTGCTGTCTGATGTCGCACTGTCTGTTGTGCTATCTGACTTGCTGTCTGATGATGTATCACCATTTGATGTATTATCACTTGATGTATTACCATCTGACGGTGTTTCTGTATTATCGGATTTATCTCCCGTTTCAGTATCTGATGATGTATTATCGCCTGTTTCACCCTTATTAGGTGTATCAGTCGTTGTACTGTCATCCTTACTGTCACCACTGTTTGTTCCATCACTTGGAGTTGATGGTGTATCCGGCGTTTCACTCGGAGTTTCAGGATTATCTGTTGTTCCGCTGTCAGGAGTTGACGGTGTTGACGGATTATCCGTTGTTCCGCTGTCAGGAGTTGACGGCGTTGACGGATTATCCGTTGCTCCGTTATCCGGAGGTTCAGGATTATCACTCGAATCGTCTTTCTTATCAGTATCCTTAGTTTCATCCTTGGTTTCGTCTTCAGTTGTTGTTATCGAATCCTTAATAATTTGTCCTGTATAGTCATCCATAATAATGTTATATAGGAATACATTTACTAAGTTAATATCAACATAATCTATGACGCCGTCACTTACATCATAATCTGTAACGTTACCCGGTGTAATTCTAATCATACCAAAGTCATATTTAGCTTTCACAAAAGTTTCGGTTGAAACAATGTTGGTGATTTCATAATCCAAATAACCTGTTCTGCTTATTACAATATGATATGTATCTGCATCAGGAAGCGAGATTTCAAAGTTGCCGTTCAGACCAACTTGGTAAACCGTATTTCCTGCTGCATCTACCGCAACAAGATTATTGCTGCTGTCATACATTCTTATTTCTGCAGTATCGTCACCTTGAGCAACCGAATGAACTCTGCCTGTTATGTAAGTTTGAAGTTCTGGAACTGTTTCGGCAGTATCTCTTGTAACAGTTACACGATACTTACCGCCGTTAGTTACCGTAGAGCTTACCTGACTTACAATCTCAAAGTCGATTGTGAACGACTTTTGGTTAAGTGCAAGGTCAAACATATGTGTTAATTCTGATGCCGACTTACTTGCTACCTGCGTGCCTTCAATGCTCATATTTAGGATTGGATTATATTCTGTAGTCTTAATCGTAAATTCGATTTCTGTTGCAAGCGGATCTACAAGAACATCGTAGCTTATTACACTTGCATCGAACTTAGGATTTAGTTCTTCGTATCCGTCTCCATCAACTGTATCTGTTACGATAATGTTGCTTAGGTAAGCTGTGTTCTCTCTTACAATCTTAATTACATAAGTGTATGGAGTTTCAGCTACTGTTACGAATACATAATCTACAGCTTCACCCGTGTCAAGCTCAAATTTCTCACTTGCACTGCCGATTGATTCTGCCGAATTTTTACCCTTATGAGTAAATACTATACTGTCAGTTGGGTTTTTAGCTTCTGCTGTTACCGTAATATCTTCATCATAAGGTGAGATATTAACAACATAACTAAAGATTTCAGGGTTAAATACCTTTGACAAATCGAATTTATCGGTTGTCAGACTTGCAAGTCTTGCATCTCCGTTTGCTCTGTCATCACGAGTAATCTTCAATTCGTACGTTCCAATCTTACCGTCCTTATTTTCAACAGTTACCGTTACAGTTTCTGTTGAATGTTCACTGTCAAGGAAGCTTGACGGCAATGTAATTTCAGTGGCTGTGCCGCTTGTTACCGTTGTAACCTTACCGTCGCTTGTAGTAACGGCAAGTTTATCATTTGCCGGATCTTTAGCTGTTACAGTCAATGTAATTGTATTGTCTGTGTAATTAACCTTAGCAGAATATTCAGCATCTTTTTCTTCAAATGCAGGAGTCATTTCATATAATCCGTCGCCTGCAACTGTTTCATCCTCAAGTTCAATGTTTTCAAGGAATGCCTCAGGAATTAACTTATCAAGACGAGTTACATTCAGAACATAAATTCCGTCTTTTTCGCCAACTGTTATCTTAACCGTTACGGTAAAGTTCTTAGTATCAAGAGGAAGTTTATCAAATGTTCTTACGTCACCGTCTACATAAGCTCCGCCGTCGATACTCATACTTACTTGTGCATTTTCATAAGTATTCTTTGTATGTACGGTAAATGCTTCGGTATCCTTACCTATTTCAACATCATAATTTCTTACTATCGGTGAGAACTTAGTCTTCATAGTAGCATTATCTGTCCACAAATCAGTTAAGATAGGTGCGTCTGTATTATAAACAGTTACTACATATTCATTAATAAGCTCGTATCCGCTTTCAGTAAACTTAGTTGCACGGAATGTGAATGTTGCCTGTCCGCTTTCGCCTATAGACTGTGCCAAGTATGAACCTATACCTTCTTGCAATGAGTAATCTCTCATTGTTTCATTGATTACTTCAATGTAAACATCCGGGTCATCACTCTTAGCAAACAAGTACGGTGTAGCACCGTCATTAACGGCACTGTAAACAAATACTTTTTCGTCAAATGCTGTGAAGAATGTTGCATCCTTGCCTGTCTGATTGATTGTCGGATCAATCATAATATGATTGATGAACGGTTCATAAGGCTTGTCTGCATCGCTTTCAGCATATACAACGAACGACTTGTTAATACCGCTTATTGCGCTTACAACATTAATGTCGAATCTTTCCTTTTGTGTTGACATTGTAAAGTCAATGTCCTTTCCGCTTTCAATCTCTCTGCCGTTTACAGTAATTATTGCATCGCTGTCGGCTGAAGTTATATTAAGCGGAATTGTTGTTGTACCTTCCGGTACTGTTATTGTTTCAAGAGTGCTGTTTGTTATCGCATCTCCGTTCAATGTACCGCTGATACCGTTGATTGCAGTATCACGCAAGATTGTTACAGAATACTTCTGCATTGTGGCACCGTTTCTGACTGTAATAATTCTTACTGTCTTATTACCGTTCAATGCAAATGTTCCGATACCGCTTACGTTTGCAGAACTGCTTGCTGCCTTAGCATTTATTGTTACACGGGTTGTTGATGCATCTACATATGTGTAGTAGTTAAGCTCTCTTGCCGAGAAATCCGGAATTATGTCCTTACCGTCTACAGTCAAGCTGCTTAGGTCAGGAATATCGGCTGCCATATTCTTTCTGAATATATCCAATGTGTATGTTACTTCAGGCAATGAATCATCAGCTGATGCATATACCTTGATTGCAACTGAGTTATATACTCCGTCTGTCAAGTCTATATCCATAGCGCCTGTATATTCTGTGCCGTTTACTTTAATCACACTGCCCGGATTTAATGCAGCTGTTTCAAGAGTTACCTTATTTACCTGATAAGGAACTGTTACATAATAGTTCTTTACATCTCTTGTAAATGCCGGTACGACTGTACCCTTATTAAGAACAAGTTCTGTTAGAGCATTATCGTTATCCGAATCAGGACGATATACATTTACAAGATATACACGCTTAGTTATTGATAACTCTGCAGGAGATTTTGTATTATCTATTGCAGTTACAACAACCTTAATCTGATTCTTACCCTTCTTAAGTTCGATATTTTCTGATGCCATACCGCTTACAACTTCAATGTTGTTAACAGTAATCTTCGCATCATTGGCAGTTGGGATAAGGTTAATGTATGATGTTGATTCATCTACATTAATTTCATATGCCGTCTTATCCGGATCAAATGCCGGTGACAATGCAAAGTTCTGTTTAACTGCCAAGTCGATAAGTTTAGGGTCAAGGTCAGGTTGTTGACGATTGATTACCAATGTATAATACTCTTTATTTTCCTGCGCATTCGATAGTTCAATCGTGAATATGTTATCACCGTATTCAATAGGTTCAAAGATATTATTCCATGTACCGCTTGATATTACTCTGCCGTTTACTCTAATCGTTAGATTATCTTCATCCGATGGGTCATTTGATATAGCAGTTACCTTAATATCTGCCTTTTCAAATGTACTTGGAACACTTGCATAATATGAATGTTCATCCTTATCGAATCCAGGCGTTATAGCATAGTCATCAAAGTGTTGGTCTTTTAGTTCCAAACCTGTAATTTCAGGTATCGGAGTTTCAAACTTATTACGATATACCGAAACCGTATAAGTCTTTTCTGTACCGTTTACTGTTCTTACAATGAATGTTACTACCGTTTCACCTACAGCAAGCGGTGACAATGAGAATGTATCTCCGCTGCTTATCACCTTAGAAGTTTCGCTTGATGTAACGGTTATATCCTTTATAGCATCCGGAGTTCTTGCAATCGGTATCAAATCAACATTTTCATGCTCATAAGTATAAGTCAAATGATAATTTGTTTCATCACTGTCGAATATAGGAGTGAGTATACCGCCTGCTGTGTACTTAATATCTATTAGGTCAGCATTATCATTTTCACTGCCTCTGTAAATATTAATTACATAAACCTTCTTAGTGTTATTCCATGTTCTATTACCTGCTTTTGCAGTATTGTTAGGAGCAGTTACCGTAATAACAATCTTATTGCTACCCTCTACAAGCTTAATATCGGTATTTACCGTACCAACCGCATCAACGTCAATATCTAAGGCTTCGCTTCTTACCCAAATAGCAGACATTGTATTTTCGGATTTAGCGTTAATCTTAATTGAATCAATGTCATTTGCAACAGTAATCTTATATGATGTTACATTCTTATCAAATGTCGGCGTCATACTTTGACCGCTTGCTGTCAGAGATGAAAGCAATGCGCTTGTATTCTTATCTATTGCTCTGTTTATTGTAATTGAGTAGTAACGACTGTTGCCGTTGCCATCGCTTACTTTGACAATAAACAAGTTATTACCCGCATCAAGCTTAACCGGCGTCGGCTGACCGGACAACATAGTTTCGGTTGTATTATTGGCTACATCATACAATGTTGCAGTCATATTACCGTCTGTACCCGTAACATTTGTATTCGGAATTACTGTGATTGCTTCTTCTGTTTCCGTATTAGTTACATTTGAATAGTAGTTATAATCTACATCTGATGAGCTGTTCATCATTGTCAATGTATGATTTGCAAGAGATATACTTGATAAGAAGTTTTGCTTTGGATTGATATTAGCATTAGTATTCTTATAAAGTGTAATCTTATACTCTTTCATTACTACGCCGCTTGCCGATACATTGAATGCAACTTCGGTTGTTGATTTCTCAGTCAAACCGTCTTTGATTGTCACGCTCGTTCCCTTTGTGGTAGAACCGCCGTCAATCTTGTAAGCCACATCGCTTGCAGCACTGCTTGGTGTTGCTTCAATATTAATATCATTAATATTTTCACCTTCAACAATGAAGTAGTAATCCGTAATATCTCTGTCGAACATCGGAACTAAGCTGTAATACTTACCGCCGATAACGACTCTGATGTCGTCCAAAGTAGCGTCAGTATCAGGAATCTTACGATTTATTGTAACCGTATATGTCTTAGTTGTTATTCTGTCTTCAGATGTTACTTCAATCTTCAATATGTTGTTACCGACTGTCAAGTTATCAAATACAAAACTATTTCCGCTTGTATGGTTGATAACCGGCTTTGAACCGTTGCTTGTAGATGTCATAAGCTTGATTGTAGCATTATTGCTTGCTGTAATCTTATCAAATGTCACCTGTGTAACAGCTGTATCTACATCGATTTCGTAGTTATGAACATCCTTATCGAATGTAGGTTTCATCACTACGCCGCTTTCAGGTTCAAGTTCGATAAGGTCTGCATCGCCTGACATTCTTGTTACGTGTACAATATATGTCTTGGTTACATCTGTTGCAACATCCTTTACAGTAACGGTTATATCTTGAGGATTATTCATCAAGTATGTCTTATTGGTAAACTGCTTTGTTGTTCCCGCATCAGGATTTTGTTCAGCAAGAGTACCAATCTTAACTGTCTTACCTTCGGCAAGAGTTGTTACTCTCATCATCGGTGTATATGTCGCATTATGCGGAATACCTATTTCAAAGCGGTTATTTTCACTGTTCCAAACAGCTGCAATAGGATTTGCATATTTACGAGTTGTATCTGTTACAAAGTCGCCGTTGTCAACATCCATATAGACGCTTAGAATATCACCCGTTACACTAATCAACTTCAATATATAATCTCTGCTGATTGTATCATTACCGGCTGTCAAAGAAACATTAATATCAACATTTGCCGTTGCAGTTGATACAGTAGGTACATTTAACGTTACCCAACCAACTGCCGAAACATCTGCGGCACCGTTTGTCTTCAATGTTGTTGTTGCTCTTGAATCACTTGCCATAGCCTTAACTATAGGGTTAGTACCTGACTCTACATATGCAACATACGTTCCGTCCGGCTGCAATGCGGCAGGCATATCATTTACCAAGATATACTTAACGCTTGCGTCTATCGGCTTACGATAAATATGAAGTTCATACTCTAATTCCTTAGATGTTTCACTTGTTACCTTTACATAGAATACATTATCGCCGTATTCAAGGTTTACATTCTGAGTGATTGTAACAAATGCATTACTCATCGGTTTTTTGTTTGAATCAAGAATTGTAACCATCGTCTTAGCACCGTCATGATTATGATATGCCTTAGCGTAAATGTCTGCATTTGTCTTTTCTGATTCAACATTTACCGTATAAATACCCTGTTTCTTTTCATCATCTGTTGTAGGCTTATTTATCTTATAATTATCCTTATCAAAGTCAGGATCCAAGTCGTAACCGATAACTTGTAAATCTGCAAGTCGGTTTTCATCGCTCGGGTCATGAACTTCTATATAATAAGTTTTTGTGTAGTGAGGAACTCTCAAGTAAATAGGTATTCTGAAGTATTCCGAAGTTGTTCCGTCTGTCTTCATACTGTTGACATACTGCTTAATATATTTACTCAAATCGTCGATTTGCTCACTGCCTGCGTCTGTAATCTTGATTCTTGTTTCATAATCATTAGGATTCCAGCCTTGTGTCTTCGCATAGTCAAGTAGTTTCTGATGTGTTTCATGTGCATTTGCATATACATCATACTCATGTAAATCATTTTCAGTCTTAATCGAATAAGTTGTAACCGTCTTTATAAATGATGAATTATAGAACGGTATCTTATTTGAATTGTCCTTCTTTGTGATATACAAATCATCAAGATATACGTCAACCGGAATATGCTTGATACGTAATGTATAATAGATTGACGGGCTGCCGTCCGACTTCTTAAGTTCAATCGAGAAGTAGTTGTCGCCAGCCTTCAAATCTACGTTTGCAGTAAGCTGACCGCCCTTACCTGCTCCCAATGTATATGTCTGCGATACTGTAAGACCCGTCAACGTAATTGCGGCGTTTTTATCAACAGCATATATATCAACTTTAGCAGTTGGATTTTCTGCTTCTGAATATGAGTATGCCTCATATATAATCTTGCCGCTGTCAAGAGTTGTCTTAACTGCATCATTGTCATTTACACGGATTGCTCCAAGTGCTGCGTCAAGCATATCACGCTTAATTAAAATATTGTTAATTGTTATTAAGAATCCGTCTTCGTCATATACACGAAGCTGAACAATCGAATTAACTTCTTTTAGCTTAATTGTTGATTTAATAGTCTGCTCATTAGTTGTATCATCTACAAGTATCTTTTCACCGTCGTCAATCTGAACGTAATATTTATGACCTTGAGGGTCTGCCATATTAATTTGCATATCTGCATCGCTCAAGTAGAACGGAAGTTTTGTCGGACGTTCATAGTTTGAAATGATAACACCGTCTTCATTTGTAACCGGATCGCCGATTCTTTCTGTAAGTTCGTCATTTACGACTGTGTTCAAATCGAAGTTGTAGATGTACTGAACAATGTAAATCGTATAGTTCTGTGTTGCGCCTGACGGAGATTCTACCGTTACAGGAACTTGCGTAACACGGCCGTTTAGTTTTACATCATCAATATACGTATTTACTGCGCTGTTCTTATGAACACCGTTTACATATATCTTAGCAAACTTATTCTCACTTATAAGTTTTACTACAGCTGTATCACGTCCTTGCGGAACTGATGCCAAGTAAGTTGTAAGACCTGTTATACTTGCATTCTTCAAGATTACTTCAGATTCATCTATAGGATAATCTTTGTATCCTTCTTTTCTCAAACCGATATTAACATTTTTCAACTGAGTACCCTCAGGGCTGTTAATAAGGTTGATTACATATTCCTGAGATGCATTGTTGGTTCTCGATGTTACTTTGAATCTGAACTTATATAAATTTCTGTCTTCCATAGTGGCGGCATCCGTTGTAGCACCTGCGAAGTTTACATTAGTTCCTTGAATTTGTTTATTATTGCTCAGTACATATGTACCATCTCTGTACTCATAGAACTGAATTACCGCATATGGGTCTATTGCGAATACAAACGGTTGTGCAATGTGTGTATTCATCGGCATTTCAACTTTGTACGATATTGCCGTTGTATTAGGTTCCACACCCGCTTCATAACCTGTAACCTTACCTGTAACTCTTGTTGTCTGCTGAGTTTCAGTAGAAAGTCCGCCTGTAGCGTCAACATATACTTTGTCTATACCAAGTTCACTTGAAGCTTTCTGAATCATCAATGTGTAATCCTGTGTTCTGCCGTCACCGGCTGTTACTCTGGCTTTCAATATGATGTCATCTATACCTGACATTGATGCCTCTGTATCAACTGCCAACATTCCGCTCGCGATCGCAGGTTTACCAAAATCAGTAAAGAATTCAATCTTTGAGCTTGCCGACTTAGTCTGTGACTTAACATATGCCATATTTGCCGTTGGATTAATATAGCTTATGTAATTATATGTATAAACATATTTGCCGTTTACAAGGGTCTTATCTTCGCTCTGCTTTGCAGCCTTTACATATGAGCTGTCAACTAACTTAATATCGCTGACAAACATATCAAGTTTCAAATCAGAACGCATTTCTTCAGGAGAAAGCTTTGTAATAATAAGCTTTGTTATTGCTATCTCATCAGGAGTTGTACCATCTGACAGCAAATCAGGTGAACCAACCTTAATATCAATCGTTACCGATGACGATGTCGGAATTGTTGATACGTCATAATTCAAATATGAATTGCTTGAAAGAGCAAATCCGTTATTCTCAAATTCTACGTATTCCCCGGCGTTCAGAGCAGTAGCTTTGATTTCATTTACAAGTGTTTCATCTGCCCCTACATCAATTCTGAATGTATAAGGGTCGTTTCTGTCTTGCTCTGCATAACGTCCGTCAAGTGTAATTTCCTTAAGCTTTAGATTATTCATCTTTCTGATAATCTTAAGTGTGTAGTATGCAGGTGCAATATCGCCTTCATAACTCCATACCGTTACCTGGAATGTTCTTGAACGTTCGCCTGTTGTTTCATCAACATCATCGTCATTACTGTCAAACGGAATATTTATCTTTAGAGTTTGATTTGTCGAAACAGTATCTACACCGTCTATCGTCATACCAACTCTTGCTGTTGAGTAATCAGCACCGATTTCAATAGGAACGATTGATGTACCGTATGTTATATTCTTTATGATAATCGGATTGTTTACAGTTATATTTTCAACAACTGACTGGAACAACTTACCCGTTTTATCTTCAGGATATGCATATACGTGATCAATTTTTCTGTTATTAGACTTTCTGATTAGGTCTACTATGTATTCCTTACCATCACCAACACCTGACAACATTTCATCCTGTGAACGTATTCTAAAGTACAATGTGTAGTTTTGGTTAGGTTCAAGATTTGAAAGTTGTACTTGTTTTTGATGTAATTCATAGTTATTTGTATATGATGATGTATATGGGTCATAAATATCTACGCCCGCATATTCATAATCTGCGATTACCTTCATGTCAACAGATGTTATACCTGTTTCAATTTCTACAGTGTATCTGCCTGTGTTCTTATCGTACTTAGCAGGCGGTATGCTGTTAATTGTTCCTGCAGGACCAACCCATACACTGTAATTATCACTTTCGGCATCATATTCAACATCTCTGTTTGTGTTATCTGCAAGATAAACTCTCAATTCATATTCTTGCATTGTACCCGCTTCAGAGATAATTCTGAATTTAACCACATGAGGAATATCAGGATCTGCATCGTCAAACAAGTATGAGTGGGATACTCTGAACGGAATGTTGTATTTAGCATCATTTCCGTGATAATCAAAGTCGCCATCTTCCCATAGAAGTTCTGCTGTTGTATCCTTCGACTGAACAGCCGCCTGAACAACAACCGATGTCTTTTCGGCATTATTAACTGCTTTTTCATATACACTGTAAGGAATATAGCTGTTATAATACGGCAGATCCGAATCGCCCTCAGTGAACGGACCATATGCTTCTACACCATTAACCGTTACATAATCGGCATTAGTATTAATCGACTGGATTGTTACGTTTAATGCATTGTTTGAAGTATGTCTGCCGTCTTCTGATGTTACTACATACGGAATTACCTTAACGCTTTCGCCATCCTTTACAGGAATCAAGATACCGTGAATATCTCCGCCGTTTACTACATTTGAACCACTTATTACAGTGTCATCATCTGTTATTCCGGTATATATTTTACCGTTTAGAGTAATCTTAGCCTTTGAATACTCTGTCTTGATATATACTCTTAAATACTTATTACCGTTTTCATCAACTGTAAGTGTTGATTCGCTTACTTTGTAATAATCTACAACATTTGGACTTGTTTCACCGTCATATCTTGTAGTTTCATTTACAACAGTTTCTGAGTTGTCACTGCTGTTATGAAGTACATTTGTATTTTCTGACAATCTGTAGATTACAACCTTATACTGATGAGTATATCCTGTACCTGCTTCAGGTATTGATACAATAGTAATATTTGTATCAGGAGTATCTTCAGATACTGATCTTGCTGTATTTACAGGAATTGTAAGTACGCCATCTGTCGGATAATTATAATCAGATCTGTTTACAATTCCGTTTTCAGATACTGAATTTACTGATACTGTCGGATCATATGGAGTTGGTGCATGTTCATCAATGCGAAGTCCAACCTTTACAGTTGCATCCTTCACGATACCGTATCTATAGATAATCTCATCGCCGACCTTTTCAGGATTTTTAAGCAAGTTACCGTCAATATAAATATCAATATCTGCATCAGTGTTCTTATACTTCTGACCTATTAAGAATGTATAAGTCTTAACAGTACCAATCTTTTCATCAATAGTTGCATCTGCTTGAGCCTTATAGTTATTAGCTACACCAACCTGAATCTTAACTACTGTAAATCCACCGTCTTTTTTGATTAGAGGAATCTTATAAGACTGGTTGCTTGTCTGACGCCATCCGCCATCCCATACAACGCTTGCATCGGTTGCTGAATAGTCGTTTGCTGCGGCTGTTTCATATGCTGCAACCTCTTTCTCATATTGAGCAAGTGCTGCTGCATACTGTTCATCTGTCATACTTCCCTGAGTAGGTTTTTCAGGTCTTGTCAAGTGACCTATTCTGATGTAGTTATTAGCATCCTTAGCCAGTGCTGATGCGATTGCACTTGGCAAATCATCAGTCTGCGGATCAAGACGAACAACATATGCATCTTTTGTGCTGTCCCAAAGAGCATTTGACAAGTTGCCGCCGCTGTAAGGTCCTGCCTGTACAGCTTCAAGATCAAGATTCAATCTATTGATATTAATTTTATACTCAGCAGTAGTATTTAATGAAGATTTAATCATTACATTAATAGTGTTCTTACCTGTTATTGTAAAGTTCTTATAAACATTATTATGTAATGACGAAGTATTATCGTCAATCTGTACTTCTGCCAACAGAGTTGATGCTATAGCCTCAAGATCTACTGTTGTAACATCAGACGGAATCCATAGCTGATATTTACCGTCTATATCCTTACCGGCTTCAACAGTTGTTTCTGTTCCGCCGTCATTGTAAGTTGCGGTAAATGTCTCAAGATTTGCATTATCACTCTTCTTGTAGATGTATAGATATGATACCTTAATTGTTTCTAAGTCAGCAGCTTTTGACTTGATTTCATAGATTGTTAATTCTTCGCCGTCAAGAAGTACATTAGTTGCTGTCCACTTATCCGAATTAGCTGATGTTGGGTCTGTTGCCGTTGGGCTGCCTGCATTTACAAGTGTATAAATATCATTAGCCTCTATCAAAATATCAACATATGTCTTATTTGTAAACGGAACATTACCCGGAGTATCAAGTTTAACTACATATACGTCTGCAGTTGCTCCTGTTTCTTCATCTATTACTCTGTTTTCAGCTGTCGGAGTATAAACATTGCTACCGTATGTTACCTTAACAGTCTTTAATGAATCATCAATACTCTTTCTTGTTAAGTGAAGTACATAATGTTCAACAACATTCTCTTCTGTTGTTACGTCAATCGGAATGTAAATATCCTTAATTGATGTATCAAGTTTATATCTTTCGATTTCTTGTACATTAGCCGAATTATACTCTGATGCAATGCTTACCTTTGAAGTAGAGTTTACGGTTTCAGCCTTAATATTGATATATTCAAGGTCCTTAGTAATTACATAGTTATAAACATTTTCATTTATATCTGTAACATCTGTATAACCCGAACCTACAAGAACATTGCCTATAAGAGTAAGCGGATCAACCTGTACATACTTCAAACCTGTATGATATTCAGCAGGTTTCAAGATTAACGGATATTCAACTGTTGAAAGTGCATTACCGTTTGTTACTCTCAATGTATAAGTTGTTGTAGTACCGACATTTGCAGGAAGTGCTGTATTAATCCATGTCAAGCCGTTCATGCTCTCATATGAAACAACATTTCTATCTTTGTCAAGTACTTCAACTGTACCTGATATAGGAGTAATTTCTGCATTTACAGAATCAGCTGACTTACCTATTTCTGCAACGTATGTGTTATTTACACGAGCAACTGTCGTTCCATCAATAACAACGCTGTCAAGTGTTGCCAAAGTAGGTTCTTTAATAATTACAAGATTATGTTCCTGACTTGCACCGCTTGTTGATGTAATTGTAAACGGAATTATTGTCTTATCATTGATAAGTCCGTTTATAACACCTTCAAATACACCTGTATATGAACCGCCTCTGATTGCGATTGTTGAATAAGGATTCTGAGCCTTTATGTAAATATTAGCCGAATTCTTAGTATCTCTGATATATACAATATGTTCGCAGGTTGTTTCTCCGTCTGCAAACAAGTCAATGCTTTGTGCAGAAACTGACGAAGTCTTATTTGTAACTTGTAGCATTGGGTAGCTGCCTGATGTCATATACCATATATCATTGAAGTTCCAATCGCTAAAGATTGACTGAACATATAGGTCAGATGCAGCAATACTGCTATTATCATTTGTCGTAACGATTGATGTATCATTCTTAACAAACAATGCACCCATTACACCGTGTGTATGTGTAATTGTACCGTCACTGTTAATAGCAATCGATGCTTTATCAAACATTGAGCTTGACATATTTGCGTTAGCGAATACATATCCGATTGTTGCACCGGCATTATTGCTTATTACTATACCTGCAGAAGCACTGTTGCTTACAAGTGCAGTTGATGTAATATATGAGTTTTCAATAGTACCGTTGTTTTCGATTGCAAAACCGGCTGCATTCTTAGCTGTAATCTTACCGCCCGTTTCAATTGCAACTTGTTCGATTGTACCGTTGTTAATGCCTGCTACAACAGATGCATTTTCAACTCCGTTTTCACCGATTGTCGCAACCGCAAATCTCAAGTTCTTAACAGTACCGTTGTTTACAGCAAACAAAGCTGAATAATCTTGACCGTTTACGCTCTTCTGTGATGTAATCTTCAAATCGGAAATTGTAAATCCGTTACCGTCAAGACTACCTGTAAATGGTGTATCTTCTGAACCGATAGGATCCATTTGAATGTAATCCGAATTATACTTCATTGAAATATTATTCTTCAATACATAATGCTTTGTTAAGCTTTCCTCATCGTTACCGATGCTCTTCAATCCTGCGGCTGATGTGATTTCAAACGGACGGGCTTGGCTGCCGTCAGGAATGTTAAGATTTGATATATCTGCATCAGCTGATTGGTTCCTGAATGTAGGATACTGAGCTGTCTTGATTACCCATGTATTTGCAAAGTCCCAATCATTGAATGTTGCTATATCTCCAAGCTTTTCAGGAAGAACTGACGCACTGTTATATACATTGCTGTTGCTTCCCACCTTGCTGTAGATTTGGCTAGGCATTACTGCATATGCATTATTTATTGTTGAGTTGTCAAGGTTCAATACAACAATCGACGCTACGTGTTCATCGGTTAAATTACTTGATGTTGAGCTTATTGAACCTACATTATATACATTCTTAACAGCGTTATGGTTCAATGCTGCAATACCTGCTGCGTACTCACCTGATGTAATTGTTGCTTTATTATATGCGTCTTCGATAGTACCACGGTTATCACCTGTTACACCGCCGGCTGCATATGAAGATTCAATATTACCTGAAGCTACGGCTACTCTTGAAATTACACCGTTTTGTTCATTCTTACCTGCCACGGCACCGATATATTGATATGATGTGCCTGCAACAGATGTAATATTTACATCTTCAAGTTTGAAGTCATAAACTTCACCCTTATTTACACCAAACAAGCCGTATGCTGTATCATTTGATGTAGCTGTAATTGTTAGATTTGATATTGACTTTCCGTTACCATTTAGGTTACCTGTAAACGGTTTGGAAATTGTACCAACCGGAGTCCATGCAGTACCGCTTAAGTCAATATCATTCATCAATACATAGTATGCATCAAGATGATCTGACATAGCCTGAAGTTCTTCGGCCGTTGTAATCTGGTAAGGTGATGCCTTACTGCCGTCAGGGTCTTCAGGAAGGATAGTTGAGCCGCCGCCGCACGATGCATCTTTAGCTACATATTCGTCCTCTGTACCTCTTTCGGCAATTACCTTTTCTACACTTGTATTATTGCTGTACTTAACAATTACAAGTTCATATCTGCTTGTCTTTGTTCCGTCAGAAACAACAATATAGAATTTATTTACTGTTCCAAGGTTTGCAATATCAGGTACTGATAATTGACCTTGATCTTCACCAAGAACAACATCACCTGTGTCTGTTACTCTGATAAGTCCAAGTTTTGAATCGCTTCTTCTTGTTGCAATTACAATGCTTGCACTGTCATCTGTGCTCGGAATAGCTGTCTTATAATTTCCGTACTTATCCGGAGTTAGCTTTGTATAATCTCTTTCTGACTTGCTCTGAACCATTACATTTGAAAGTGCCAAAGACTGGTCTTGTCTTACAAGTGTAATTGTTTCTGCAATAAAGCTGTTATCGTCATACGGGTATGAGTAAATCTTGAATTTAACAGTTGTTGTCTTACCAGAATCAAGAGTTACTGTTTCAGTATTTTCACTTACCTTAAACTCGCTGTCACCAATCTGTACCTTTGAAACTTCGCTGTCTGCAACAACTTTAATATCTGCCGCAGTTGCTCCGTAAGGTACTTCATAAGTGTAACCGCCGCTTGTCTTTGTAAGCTTGGTTCCGTTGACATAGACTTCTTTTTCACCAGTATTGCTTCTTATGATATACAATGTGTATGTTTGCTCTGCCTTACCGTCCTTAGATGTAACGGTAAAGTCAACCTTAGATACGTTCTTTGTAACATTATAAGATACGTTCAAGACACCGTTTGTTGATTTATCGCTGTCAAGTTTAACCACTGCATCTTCGTTTGCCGCAGTTATTGTAAGTATGCCGTTTGTTACGGTACTGTCTGCTCTTACAAGATATGTATTAGACTTAAAGTCTGCCTTTTCAGCTGTTACACCGTCAAAGACAACACTCTTTAGAGCTACGTCTGAATCTTCAACATACTTAATTATTACTTGATATGGATCACTTACAACCTTACCGTCATAACTCATAATTCTGAAGTTAAATACTGTATCATTTTCTGAGTTAAGTGCAAGATTTTCAAATACATAACCGTGTGAGTTGTCACTTACAAGAATACCGTCAATACCGAATCCTGTAAGTTCTACCTTTGCCATGTTACCTGTAGGAACGATTGAAAGGTCAACCGGATTACGTCTGTTTACAACTGCTGTGTAGATACGGTCATCAGGAACTGAGAATAACGAAATATCTACATCTGTTGAGGCACCGGCTGTAAGTTCAGTCTTATTAAGTGAAACTGACTTGACATCTGTGTCTTCGTAATCAGTATATACATACAATGTGTATGTCTGCTTTACACTGCCTGATGATGATCTAATTGTAAATTCAAACTTATTTACCTTTGAAACATCGGGTTCATCAAGCATTCTCTTTGCAATAAGTTCACCGTGGGCTACATCGTAACCGCCTGTTTCACTATTCTTCATTGAGATTTCTGCAATACCGCTTGATGTATGTATTGTGATAGTTGCAGGGTTTTCTGCTCTTGAATCGCCTCCGTTAAGCTCTGACGGAATTGCAATCTCATAGATAGTAGGATTATTCTTTCTTGTGATTGCTGCGATACCATTTACGATAACCTCGCCTATATCCGTGTTATTACTGCTCTTATAGATACTTACTGTATAAGTCTTCTTAGCATTTGGTGTACGTACATCATCAACATACAACTGTGAACGAACTTCTACAGTTATAGTTGTTTCTTCTTCAGAAGATAATGTATATGAAGTATCTGACCATACGTTGATGTATGGAATTGAAAGTGCATTTCCTGCTACATTGACAAGTTTAGCATATTGATTTGCTGTAATTGTTACATCTGCCTCAGTTACGGTTGTCGGAACACTGAATGTATACTTCAAACCATTTGAGATAGGAGTTGTATTTACAGTATCATTAACCTTTACATTGTCAAGTGACAAGTCATCTGATGCACCCTTTAATAATAAGTAGTAGTTTTTAACCAACTCTGCCTTATCATTTTGAGGTTTAACGGTAATTCTCAAGTATCTCTTACCGCCAATCGGAACACCGCCTACAACCTTATATCGGAATGCACCTTCGTCGGTCTTCTTTCTTGTGATGATGTCACCTGTCGAATCTATGATGTTTTCACTGTCATCAGGCAATGCTACTTCATGTATTGATTCGATTGTTGCATACTTATCTGTAAGCAGTATATCAAGCAATATATCGTGGTCAGGAACGTTTGCTTCATACAATACTGTCATTGACATATCAACATTGTATTCGCCGTCCAAACCTTTTTCTGTTGTTATACTCTTAATTGATGTATCGTCTGACTTTTCTCTGAATTCAAGAACATAGTTCTTCTTCGAGCCGTTTTCAGCCTTTACTTCGATTACATATTTACCACCGTTTGCATTTGCCGGCAATGTATCCTGCCAATTATTATCTGTTGTCCAACCGGCTGTATCGCCTGCTGTTGAAGCACTGCTATCGCCGTTATTATGCCACTTATTCTGTGAATCATAGTAACCTACTCTCAATATTGACTTAGGTGAAGTTTCAATCGTAATTTGAGGTACTTCTGTCATTGAGTCTACGAAGAATATGTACTTAACGTCATCACTGTTTTCTACAGGTTCTTCTGTAGCATCCACATTACCACGCTTGATGCTGATAATATCATTTTCACCGCTTCTTCTTGTGACGTGTAACTTATATGTCTTAATCGGCTGTGAAGTATTCTGCGATTGAACATAGATTGTATATATCTTAGCTGTATCAGTTGCTTCTGTAAGAGCGATTGTATAAGCCTTAGATGTTATACCCTTATCAACCAACGTCGGTGCAGGCTCACCATCTTCTGTAATCGCAAGTTTTGTAAATTGATTCTTAGCCTTTACTATAACATTTGCTATTTCGTCAGTTGTTTCAATACTTCCGTCATAGTAGCCGCCGTTTGAAGCTACCCAGTTAGCTTCTACACCGTTTATTGTTACTGTAATATCGGTATCAGTACTCTGCGGCATAATGATTAGCTTAAATGTCTTCTTATAACTTGAGCCTGATTTAGCCACATCAACTTCATAAGTATATGGATTGCTTTCCGTCAAAGCTGACAAGTTACTAACCTGTAATCTATACAATGTTCTGTCAGGTGAATCAACAGTTATAATATTATTTGCATTTGTTGTATTTCTTACTTCAGCAATATTACCGTTTATTGATGTTAGGTATATAGTTGCTGTATTAGAAGTTGTAGGAACATATACAATATATTCGTTCTTGTCCTCTTCCTTCGCAATCTTTTCGTCATCGTATTCTACAGTCAATTCCATATCCATATCTGTAGGTGTTGCGATGATGTAGTAATCCTTTGTACCGCCGCTCTGCGATGTTACGGTTACAGGAATTACGAATGAATCGTTTGTGCCGTCACCGTCAAAGTCGTAATCGGCTGTAAGTTTTGTAAATGTTGCCTTTGCAGTACCGCCGTTTGTATTTGCGAACGGTGCATTATCAATGCTTGTTACTGCCGCATTTACATCTTCAAGCTCGATTGCAAGGTCAAATACTGTATAACCCGATGTAGTTGACTTAGGAACATATACATGATATGCATTGTATATATTACCGCCTAAGTTTACACTGTCATCTGCTGTAGTATCTGTATCCTTGTTTTCACTGTCATTTGGATTTGCAGTTACCGACTTGATATTTGCATTGTTACTCTTCTTATAAATATATAGCTTATATTCGGCTGTTGCTGTATTTGTAATATCATCAGATTTAACTGTGATTGTTACTTCTGTAAAGTTACTGTTTATAGTATCTTCAAGGTCTGTTGTAACAGTTGCGCCAAGTGTCGGATTTGTGTTGTTATTGCCTGAAACGCCGTCTTTACCTGTAATTTCTACACGGTAATTTGCGTTAGATGCAAGAGCCCATACATCTGCACTTGTTGCTGTACCGTCTACATAATATACATATGAGCCGTCAAGATTTGTTTTCTTAACAGTATTGTTATCAACCTTTACAGTCAATGCATAATCATCGCTCAAACGTTTTAGATATACAACGTTTTCATATGCAGGGTCACCGTCAGCTGTTCTGTACAATCTGAACGGTACTTCCATTTCGGTTACAGAGATAGGCATCGAAACCTTAAGCTCTGCATAACCGCCGGCTGTAATATCGCCATTGTTAATGCTTACGAAGTGGTTCTTGCTCGCTGCCGTAACACCAATCAATACTTCACTTGCGTTCGGAAGTACTTCAAGATATGTATATCTTGGTTCTGAATCAGTCGGTGCATTTGCATCCAAACCGTTTACTGTTACGCTTTCAACAGAAGGAGCTTCGTCTGTACCCTTTATAACAAGCTTATACATCTTCTGTAGTGAGCCATCCTGTGAAACTACCTTAACATATCTAATCTCGTCGCCTGTCTGTAAATCCAAACCTGAAACGATTTGAGTTACATATCCTACGTTGCTTGGATTATTATCATATGCATTCTGTCTAAGTTTCTCAATGTCTGTAAGTTCTGCCAATTCATCAGATGCTTGTACAGTTACATTTGTAAACTTAGTTGTATCAGGGATTTCAACAGTCCATGTTTCACCGTTGACGTCTGATGATTCCTTAACTGCATAATATGTGCCAACCTTAATATATTCTACATCTGCATTTGTATCTGTATCTCTGATTATTAAGGTGTATTCTTTAGTTGTAAATCCGTCTTGTCCTGTTACTGTTATACGGTATCTGTTTACCGGCTGACTGTGTAGAGTTACCGCATCATTTGCCCATACATTCTGTGACTCGCTGCCCACTTCATTGTATGACAATCCATATGGTGACTTTGTCAAATCTCTTGTGATAGCTTCAACCTTAACAGTTGAATTTGCATCTTGTGTTGTTATTGAAACATCAGCAGTCTTATCACTCGAAATACCGGTCTTTAGATATGTGTAAGTACCGTTTGCATTGCTTACTGTAGTACCGTTTACAGTTACATTCATAAGGTCTGTGTTTACAGCAACCTTAGTAATTACAAGAGTATATCTCTTTGTTGTACCGTCTTTTGCCTTAACTTCAATCGTTGCAGTTGTTTCTTTACTGTTTACAACCACATTGCTCAAAGTAACAGCTCCGGTCGCTTCATCCTTGCTGTCATAGCTGCCGTTTATATGTACGTACTGAACAAGCGATGTTTGCGGAGTTGCTATAATATCAACTCTTGAAGTTGTATCAGGAATCTTAATTACGAACTTGCTGTTATCATCTGCATCATATTTTGCAGGTCTTACAACACCGTCTACAACAACATCAACGCTCTTAAGCTCAGGGTTACCTTCTACAGAAGATACCTTTACGAAGTAAGTCACTACTTGACTTCCGTCTTCTGACTTAATATATACAGGAATTGTTACACCTGCTCTAAGCTCGTCATCAGTTATACCTGTAAGGTCAACATTAACGCTTGCATCATTGCTGTTTGAATATGTTATTGCAGCTGAACCGACATATGCTGACGGTTTATAAGTTGTTTCGATTGCAACTGTTGACTGACTGTCCTTAGCCTTTACTCTGATAGGAAGAATTGTTCTGCCCGAATCTACATATGTATAGAATTCACCTGCGGTATTCTTGCTTAAGTCAGGGTCTTCATTTGCAATATAGATTGCTTTTACAAATTCAATCTCTGTATTATCAGACTTCTTGCGAAGTACAAGTTTATAATCCTTTGATGTAACTCCGTCTTCTGCTATTACTCTGATTGAAAGTTCTGTTGGACCATCATTCAATGACGGGTCAAGAGTAACTTCTCTGATTGCCTTATATGTTGCACCCGTTGTCATAGTTGAAGGCTGTTCTGTAGCAGGGTCGTAAATTACAACCTTTGAGCTTGTATTATTTGCTTCTGCAGTAATATTAATGCTTAGAGCTGTACCCGTTGTTATAATATCACTTGCATTAATACCAAGATAATACTCAATATTACCGTTTTCATCAGTAATCTGCTTTACCTTACCTGTGTAGTCAGGGCTTGCAGGGTCTGTTGTAGGTGTTGAATCAACCTTATACAGACCAACATTATTTGATGCGTATTTAATAATAAGTGTCGGTATATTCATTGAGCTGTTGTCTATGACAATACCGTCTGCTCTCTTAACATACAACTTAGTTGTTGTACTGCCGTTCGCTTCTTCTTCAAGAAGTTCTTTCGGAAGAAGAACCTTTGCAATACCTCCCTGTGTAGGATCTGCAGCGTTGATAGGTGTCGGAGTTACGAAGTTATTCGGTGTTCCGACTGCTACCTGCGAACGTGCATCGGCAGTTGTAACGTAAATTACAATACCGTCCTCCGAATAAGGGGCTTGACCTTCATATGTGTTAATTGAAGTCTTATATGTTGCAGCAACCTTATTTTCTGTTAAGTCTACTGCCGTTATACCGTTTGTTTCAGGTAATTTCAAAATATTTACCTTAAACGTCTTTTCTGTTCCGTCTTCTGACTTAACATGGATATATACAGCATTTGCCTTTGGCTGAGTTGCTTTAACATCCATTTCATCTGTATATGTTGCATCGCCATTTACATAGAATGTACTGCTTGTTGAAATCGTCAGCTTAATGCTTTCATCAGTTGTAACATTATCGCCGTCTACAATAACACCCTCTGCTACAAGTTTTTGAGTTGTGTTATCTGTTCCGTCAGTTGACGCAGGCAAAGTATATTCATACTCACCGTCAGCATTCTGCGAAAGTTCTTCGCCGCCATATGTTACCTTTATTGCAGTATTAGCTGACATTCTTATAATATCAAGCTGATATACACCCTGTGAATATGATGTATCTGCCGGAGTTACAGCAATATAAAGTGTTGTTGTATCTGCTGTAATCGAAACGTTTCTCATGTCGAACGGCATTCCTGACATAGAGTCACTCTTTGCAGTTGATTCATTCGGACGAATGGCAACCTTTGAGCTTGTGCTTGCCGCTACGGCATTAACCTGTACATAATTAGTATCATACTTAATCTTTGCAACATACTTACCGGTTGTCTTATCATATGTAACATTGTAATTTTCACCGATTGTTATACCTGTCGGCTTGTACTCAAGCTTATCAACAGTAAGGCTTCCCAAACGGGAATCTGCTGTTTTCTTGTAAATACGTAGTGTATATTCATTAACCGCACCCAATGTTGTTGTTACCTTTAGAGCAATATCCATATAACCCTTGTCATTGAAGTTCAAGGTTACATCTTCGGTTGTTGTATATGAATATACGTTGCCGTTCTCAATTTGAACTTGTCCGTTAGTTACTGCAGTTGTCAATGTTACAGACGCTGTCTTAGCATCGTCATCAACTGCCCATACATACATTAACTTTTCATTACCGTCTTCTTTTACAAGAGTTGAGTTAATATAGCCGCTGTTATCAACTGATACAAACGGATCACTCTCTTCATCAAGCTTGAAAATTGTAAGTATATACGGAGCACCGTCAAGCGAATCGGCTGTCAATTTAATATATGTCTTATCTGATGTCTTTGTATTATCAAGGATAAATCCATCATATGTAAATTCACCAGGTGTTGTTGCCTCCTTTACGGCATTTAGCAAACCATCAGGAGTGTATGTTACCTTTGCGACATCTCCGATCATAGGAGTTGTGATGATGTTAATATTAGCAACATCCTTAATCGGGATTACAACCTCGTAGTTCTGAGTATCACTCGGATTCTTCTGGTACGCGGTATATGTATTAAGCACATTTCCGCTTGCATCAACGATTTCTACCTTAATTTCCTTGATTGTTGTTGCCTCAGACTGTCTGTAAATAGTCAATGAATGGTTTGATACAGTTCCGTCTTGTGCTGTTACTTTAATAGGAATGACCTTATATGTTTCATTTGCCGACATTGTAATCTTCTGTACGTCATAGTAACCGTCATGACCGTTATCCTTGTCATGATCGCTGTTTACAGTTACATTCGCAATAGAGATTTTAGCTGACGGAGAAACTTGGCTATAGATATAAATATCTCTATCCTTAGCATCGCCGGTTTCCTTAATGATTGCATAATAGTTACCTGTATTACCTATCAGAACACCATTTCTTACATAATCCGATACTGCCGCATCTTTCAATTTAATATGGTTTTCAGGTTGGTCATAATAAACCCAATCAGCTACATCTGTAGCAGGATCGTTTTCACCAACTTTTACAATTCTCAAATCACCGTCATTTGAGTATCTTGTTGTATGAGCTTTATATATTCCGTCAAAGTTTGTGTTGCTGTTCTTAAACTCGAAGTAATAATTATCTTCAAGTTCACTGATCGGTACATCTGTAAATTCATAGTATCCTATAAACTTAGGATCTTTTGAACCAATATTTGCGTCTGTCAACAATGTACCCATAACAGGATTTTGACCGTTCTTATCTACCATATAGATAACATCTGCGTCTACAATACTCTTAACGTGTACCGTTACAGTTGTAGCATTAGGAATTGTTGTTTGTACAAGACCTGTATAAATACTCTTTAGAGGATCAACAAGCTTATAAGACTTATCGCCTACAACAGATATTATCTCTGTATATTCATCACTGTCAAGATAACCCTTTTCAACTGCGGCTTGAGTTGCTGTGTCATCAAGTTTTGAATAATCAAATACGATTGCTTCAACATGATTATCGCTTGCATCGGCAACTTCTACATATGCAGTTTGTTTTGTACCTGTCTTTACATCTGTTACAACAAGTGTTGCAACACCTTCCTTAGTCTTTCCGCTTACTTTACCGTCTGAATCTACAGATACAAGTGAACCAGGAATAAGAGCAGTTACTCCATCCTTATCCATTTCATTCGTGATTTCCCATTTGTATGTGTCACCTGTTGTTGCATTATCTTTAATCAAGTTAAATCTATTGAATGAAACTTTCATCTGATAAGGTGCGGAACCGATATAAAGTTTCAAGCTTGAAGGAATAAGCTTCATAGTTCTGCCTGTTACAAGCACAGGGCTGAATTCGTTAGAATCAGATGCGTTTGTTGTACCAGGTTTATAGTGTGCAGGATCTTCACCCGCATAAGCATCACCCAACTGACCGTGTGTATTTTCACCGAAGCTCCATACAAATCCGTCTTCAAGTACAACGTATGATGTTGCACCACCTGTTGCAACCGAAATTGCCGACAGACTTCCGTCATCAACAGTTACTTCTACAGGAGATACTTTGTCATCAGATGTTGTTACATTACCGATCCCCAAACGTCCAAGGTCTGCACTACCCCAGCTCATCACTCTTCCGTCTGCCGTTATCGCAAGGTTGTGCAATGCACCGACTGAAATATCAACTGCGTAGTTATTAGTACCGTCAAATACATCTACATAGTCAGGAGCATAGTATAACAAGCTTCCGCTTTCGTCAATACCTTGTCCAAGCTGACCTTCACTGTTAGCGCCCCACGATATAATTCTGCCGTTATCAAGCATTGCAACAACGTGATATAAACCATCATACGTTCTTAAAATATGACCGTTAAATTCATCACCAAGGTCTATCTGCACAGGGTAAGCATAGTAACGATTATTTGTATTATCAATTTGGTGATTCGAGTTTTCACCCCAACCCCAAAGTGTACCGTCATAACGTACTGCCTTTGTTGCGCTACCGCCTGCACCGATACTGATGCTGATAACTTTGTTCAAGCCTTGTGCTACAACCGGAGTGCTTGATCTCTTGCTTGTATCCTTTGAAGGAGCACCAAGCTGACCTAAGCTGTTGTCACCAAAGCTATATACGTATCCATCTGCACCAAGTACCATTGTATGTTGTTTACCTGCCGAGATAGATACTATTTCAGGCAGACTTTCTACCTTTTGAGGTGTTGATACGACTATGCTTGCATTACCCAAACCAAGCTGACCGTAATCATTATGACCCCATGTATAAACTTCACCGTCACGGGTAAGTGCGATTGAATGATATTCACCTGCGTGAACAGATACAATATCCTTACCGTTTAATGCTGTTACATTTATAGGTTCATATGCGCAAGATACGCTGCCGTCACCAAGCTGACCGTATTCATTGTTACCCCATGTCCAAACTGTTCCGTCCGACTTAAGAGCGATAACATGAGAGTTACCTGCTGAAATCATAGGAGCTGTCTGTGCGTCTTTATCTATTACATGAACGATACATACTGATGTAAGGTTGCCCTTCTTAACAACGATATGAGTAATACCAATCTTATTACCTGTAATCTCGCCGTCATCACCGACTGCCGTAACATCTGCAATAGCTGTATTCTTACTTTCAAATGAGATACTTCCAGGATTAGCATAATCAGTAATCAAGTTGAACTTCTTACCCGAATATGTGTCAAGAGTAGCTGTTTCTCCGACATGAATTGTCATTTCATATTTAGAAATAAGTTCTGTTCTTTCACCGATTAGAACCGGAACATAACTCTTTGTTTCGTTTCTGGCAACCGGTGTACCAAGTGAATAGTCACCATAACCGTAAACGTCACCATTCCTTGTATAGAATACTGAATATTCATCACCAAGACTTACACCTGCGATTGCGAAATCGTTATATGATGACTTGATAGTATCAATAACAGCATTTGCAATAGGTATATTTCTTTCAACGGTGTCACCTATACCAAGTTGACCCTTATTATTTTGACCGAATACATACATATTACCATCCTTACCGATAACTGTACTGTATTTATTACCGGCTGCTATGGTTACTGCATCTGTTAAAATCTTTGTGTATGTATTTTTTGTTGCACTCGGTGTATTACCAAGCTGACCGTGTTGGTCACTGCCTGTTGCATAAACGCTTGATGTAAATGCAAGAGCAATACTATGGTCATATCCTGCAGCTATAGCAACTATAGCTTCGGTATCTCTTACTTCTGTCGGCAACCACAATTCACCTGTGTTATTACCGACTCCGCCTTGTCCCGAATCATTAGCGCCCATTGCCCAAATTGTTCCGTTTGAACGCAATAGCAATGCATTTTCACTGCCTGCCGAAATAGCAGTTACACTGTCAACTGTTGATACGCTCTGAGGAGTAGCATATGCCGTACCGATATTACCGATACCAAGTTGGCCCTTATTGTTGCTGCCCCATGTCCATACATTACCGTACTTATCAAGAGCCATACCGAACGCATCACCTGCTGCAACGTTAATTATGTTGCTTAGTCCGTCAATCTTTGCGAATGATGTACGAGCCGATATTGCTGTTGATGCAACTCCAAGCTGACTGCAGTCATTCAGACCTGTTGAGTAAACAGTTCCGTCTGATGCTACGGCAAGTGCAAATTCTTCACCGACTGCAATATCAATAAACTTAACACCTGACGGTGTTACATCAGTAGGTTCATCAACAGATATTGTGTTGCCTGTACCAAGCTGACCGTTCTTGTTTATACCCCATGCCCAAAGAGTTCCGTCTGCTCTTAGAGCAAGTGAATGGTTACCCTTCGTTATAGCCTTAGGTTCAAATCCTACATTATTATTTGATACGATTACTTTTATGTATGCACTCTTTTTACTGTATTTGTTTTCAGCCACAGAAATGTATGCCGTACCTGCTTTATTCGCAGTTGCAACGCCTGTTGACTTGTTGATTTCAAGTACGCCAAGGTCACTTGAAACAAACTCAAATTCATTCATACTAAGTATGCCGCTCTGATATAGATTGAATACATTAAATCCTGCATCCAAATCCTTAACATCATCGACATTCATATAGATTGTGCCATAAAGAGCCGTACCGTTTTCATAAATAACAACTTCGTTACCGCCAACCATCAGAGGTACATTCTTATCAATTTGTGTACCGTCACCAAGCTGACCGTATTCATTACTACCTACAATCCAAACGTTTCCGTTTTCATCGACTGCCATCTGATGATTTGAGCCGCCTGCAACAAGGTCAAACTTCAAATCATCTGATGATTTAATAACCTTAGCAGGTACATACTTCTCTGTTGTGTTGCCGATACCAAGCTGACCGTATTCATTTGCACCCCATCTGTAAATGTCACCATTTACATCAATCGCGGCTGAAACGAATTTACTTGCTGAAATATCAACAATTCCCGACAGATATGAATCTCCCGAATTTTGTTCGCCTTTATAAACCTTTACCGGAACAGTACTTGCTGTTCTGCTGTTTGTACCAAGTTGACCGTGTTCATTTGCGCCTAATGCCCAAACATTTCCGTTAGTATCAAGAGCAAGAAGATGGTTCGTACCGTGTGCAATCTTCAAGATTGAAAGTTCATTTCCGTTATCGTCCTTGTATCCCATTACCTTTGTAGGAATGTTATCCTTAGACATCTTCCAAACTTCACCGCTTATACTTAGAGCATAATTGCCGCTTACTTGAAGAATGTTATTCAAACCTGAAACGATTGATGCGTAATTTTGATTATCGTATTCTTCTCCAAATACTGCAACTGTACCGTTTGCAAGTAGGATATATGCTGTATTGCCGTGAGTTGAAATTCCAACTGCACCTTCTACATCTGTACCGTCTTTGTATTTAACTGTGTCAATACCGGTAGCCGATCTGTCATCATTACCGTTACCAAGCTGACCATTGTTATTATTACCCCACGAGTAAACTTTACTGCTCATTCCTATTGCAAGATTATACTTATCACCTGCCGCAATCAGAACAGCTTGTTCATTGTTTGCACCTAACGTCACCTTCTTAGGTTCAAGTGACATTCCGTTTTCTGTTTCATATCCAAGTTGATTTGAGTCATTCAGACCCCAAGTCCATACAGTACCGTCATACTTAAGGGCGATGCTGTGTCCTTTGCCGCCGTCTACCATCGGGTAGATACCACCGTTTTGACCTACGTAAACCGTTACATAACCGATTGTGTTTGAAGATGTCTTAACAACCTTCAAGATTGCTTTACCGTCTTTAACACCTGTTATTGTAAGTCCATCGCTTTCTACCCTAACAACTGATGTATCAAGTGATTCAACTGTATAACTGTTATCGGTTGATGTAGTCTTACCTAATAGATTTAGATATTCGGCAATCGTTACCGTAAGTGCATTATTATTAGTGTCACCTACAGAAACATTAACGCTTGAACCCTTATCCAATCTGATAACCTGCGGTTTAACGCTAAGTTGCATTTTACCCGCAATTACAGGAATATATGCATTCGCATTATCCTGATTACCAAGTTGGCTGTATTCATTTGCACCGAAACTCCATACATAACCGTCACTGTCAATAGTTACTGTATGGTTAATACCTGCAGCAACAAAGATAATATTCTTTGCAGAATCAATGTATTCAACCTTTGAAGGGCTCTTATAGTCCTTCTTAATCTTCTGACCTGACTGATACTTTTCTTCATTGATACCCCATGCATATACGTCACCGTTTTCTGTTATGGCTACGCTGTAACGATAACCGGCTGCAATATCAATTACCTTGCCAAGTGTGCTTATAAATTGAATATCGTTTGTACCAACTGAACTTATATCGCTCAATTCACCGACACCAAGTTCACCGTTCTTGTTATCACCGAATGTATATAGGCCTCCGTCTCTTGCTATAAGAAGAGTATGAGTTGTATCAATATTAGTTGCGCTGCCGTCACCGATGTGGTCATTAGATGCAACCTTTATAAAACGTACATCTTTAGTATCTTTTTGAATTATTACCGATGACGCATTCTTATTAGGAATTTGCCATATTGTACCGTCAGCCTTTAGACCGTATTTGCCTGAAATTTGAATCATTCTCTCGAACAAATCAAGCTGAATAGGTTTATTACCATAACCTGTATTGTTATTGATATTACCCCATGCGTAAATATGTCCGTCCTTATCAAGCGCATAGCTTGTTGTTTCGCCGACACCGATTTCAACAGCCTTTGTGCTGTCAGGAAGATTAACCTGTACAGGTTTATTAGAATTGTTACGTGTACCGTTTCCAAGCTGACCTAAGTCATTTCTTCCCCAAGTCCATACTTTACCTGTATTGTCAACAGCTACAGTATGACCGTTACCCGTTTCAATTCTTGTAATATAATTTGAAGGATTAGCGAAATCAAAAGTAATCTCTGTAGGTACAATTCTGTTTTCTTTGCCTTGGTCACCAAGTTGACCTAAGTCATTTTTACCCCATGTATATACTTTACCGTCTTTATCAAGTGCAACAGTAAATCCTTCACCTGCAGCTACCTGCGGAAGGGTCTTATAGCCGTTCATAAGAACAGTTACTTCAACAGTTGTCTGTCTGCCGCCGCCTGATACGATAATCTGTGTCTTACCTGTTGATACAGGATTGATTGTCAAGCCACTTACAGATGCAATGTTTCCGTTTATTGAACTTGCGCTGAAGTTTACACTTGAATCTGTATTCTGTATTACATTGAAGAACTTATTATAAACCGGATTGATAACTGATGTTTCACCCTCATGAAGTGTTACAAAATATTCATCAAGTGAAATATAATCTTCACCTGTCTTTGCAGGAACAAGTTCATTTGTTTCTGTATCTGACGATTGACCTGCCGTACCGTTACCGATTTGACCAAGGTCACTTGCACCCCATGTATATACATATCCGTCTGTTAATATTGCAGAAGTATTTGTTCCGCCTACTGCAACACCCCAAACATTAGTGTTATTTACAGGGATATACGTCGGTTTAGATACCTTTTCTGTCTGGCTGTTGTCACCAATCTGGCCACGACTGCCCGCACCCCAAGTATAAACCTTACCGCTATCTGTAAGTGCAGCTATATGCGTTTGAGCAGAACGCGAACCGCCAAACTGTAAATCAACAATACCGCTTGTTTCATTAGGTATGTTAATTTGAGATACTAACGAAACTTTTTCGCCTGCGGCATCATTCAATACTTGGTAATACTGATTATTACCCCATACAAATGCTCTGCCGTCAGCAGTCATAAATGCTGAGTTATAAGGACCTGCCGAAAGTGCGGCTGCCTCAACTTTATCACCGGTTGAAGAATTTGCATCTACAGGTAAATCTACTTCTACAATAGTTGCAGTATATGTATTACCGTCTTTTGTTGTGTCAACACCAAGTTGTTTTTCTGTATTGTCACCGACTATCCACATAGTTTTGTTACCAAGAAGTAACATTGTATGTGCGGCGCCGGCTGCTATATCAACTACTCCGCCAAGTGTACCGTTACCGCCAACACCTCTCATTAATACCGGAGTCGGATGTTGAGAACCGTTTACATCTGCTGTTCCAAGCTGACCTCTTGTATTATTACCGAAGCTATATACATATCCGTTATCTGTTAAAACAACCGAATAATCAGCACCTGCAGCTACCTTTACCGCAAATACATTTGAAAGTGCCTTAACCAATACAGGCAATGATGCACTGCCATATTTATAGGCACTTACACCAAGCTGACCATAGTTATTCATTCCCCATGCATAGACTTGACCATTCTTA
>OJMP01000308.1_pt1 | contig 49773 bp, 37 predicted proteins | sample 1597311 | NCBI WGS metagenome assembly OJMP01 (sample SAMEA2452134, study PRJEB22498) | human gut metagenome | biome: human feces; feature: human gut; material: feces | place: Australia | collected 2012 | reverse complement strand
TTGACAACAACTGAGCTATCGAACAAAACTTCGAACAACTGGCTTAATGGCATTGTAAAATCATAATGCTAGCATTTCATCATGTCAATAGGCTTTCAATTTTTTGTTTATTTTCTATAAACCTCCTTCTAATTTACCACTCTATTCTTTTTCTATTTTGTTACTTTTTTCTCTTTACATAAAGACAATTTATATACTCTATTTTTCAAATATCTCCTTCAAAATATTATCTATTTTTTTAGAGTGTTAAATCATATAAAATCACATATGATTTAACACTCTAAATTTTTAAAATATAATATTTTTCATACATTCAACATATTATATATGCCGCAATATATTCAAATGTAATTACACTATTTCTAATCTTTTCTCCTTTATAATTACCCATAGATGCATCCATATGTATATTACTTATTATTCCGCCATTGTGATCTATGCCTTTCTGCGCATTTTCCATTATTTTTCATTAGTATATTTCTGAATAAGCGATCCCATAATCTTTTCACGCCAATTCAATATCATATACTTATAATACTATTATTTTTTAATTGTATGCACATTCTTTTCGTAAAAAGTTCCTATCACTAAAAATACATTTCTCTTATGTTTCCCCACACAAAAAACGTACCACCGGAATCTTCATCATCAAATATTTAATTACCCCCAACGCTCCGAACAGATCGAAAACCAAATTTCCAACTACAATCAAAACCGGACTCGAACATCCCAATAACTGCACAAGAACGATTCTCGAAACTCCCAGAAAATAACCATTCACTAAGTATAATTGCAGCGAATATTTACCTACATCCGCCAAAGCTATACCTAACCTTGTATTACAAATCTTTCCAGCAAGCATCAAACAAACATACATACCAATAAAACTAATCAATACTTCAGGAATGATTTTTTCGTCATTCTGATACCATATCACAAATAACCCGAGCCAAATTATGCTCATCAAACAAATGATACCCACATTTTTCAGTATTTTCTTCATGTACACCAAACGATCCCAATATATTTGAATCAAAAATCCAGCATAAAAAAACACAAAATACTTGCAAATAGAATCTACTCTAAAAAAATCAAATGAGATATTTAGCAGATTAATTCCAACTGCTCCAATCCCAACCATGATTTGTAGCCAGGCATATTGCTTTATATATGTCTGAACCATTCCCCATATAATGCATATAAGGAACAATACATATAAAAACCAGTATTCTCCACCATGAAATAAGATCTTATATATGCTATCTCTTACGCTGCTTGGTCTGTTTACCAATTTTGAAAATGCCAGCCGGCAAAACATGTCCAAAATATTGAAAACTGTATATGGAATCAATAACCTTGCAAATTTTTTCTTTACCATATATGTATATGACTTATTCTGATGAAAACAAAAACCTGCTACCCCGAAAAAAATGGGCATATGTAAAGTTATCACAAAAGAAAATACACTTTTACACCATACCACATTCATTAAATTGACAGGATATACAATGATCGCATGTCCAAGTATTACTAATATAATTGCAATGCCTCTAAGAATATCAATCTCTCTGTAATGTTGCATTTATCTATAACAGCATAATATAAATCATGCATTTCCTTCCTATCACCATATAAAATCAGAGACTATCATTACTAACCTTTTCTATCGATTCTATTCATTCTTCAATCACAGATTTTCGAAACAGCTTAAACTAACTTCCAACTGGATCTGATACATATATTTTTCCAGCATTCATTTTATTATTGCCCTCTACAATATTTTTCATAACAACATTCTTTCTTTGTTATTGTCCAAAATTCGTCCAATTGTTATAATTGCTATTCATCCATTCCAAAATCTTCAAAAACCACTTTTCCAACAAGCTGTCTCATATCAAAATTTTATATTTTAAATTAAAGCAACTTTCTTTATTCCCAAGCATTAATTAAAGTTATTTTCTAATCACCAATGGCTTACATATAGTAATTACTTTTCCTAAAATTACAAATAAACAATATAACAATACACCAATCCCAAAAGTTCCTAGTATCCATACTAAATATCTTTCAACAAATAATGCTACATCCTTATATATAAGAGTTATCCAGTCTTGTGTATTCCATATTTCATAAGCAAATTCGTTATCATGTATCAAATAAACCATAAAAGTTGATGCACCAATAAAGTTCAGCACTTTAAAATTTGGCATTTTAATTCGCCTAAATAACTCGAACATAGCAATACCAATAATTAATGGAATTATCTGGTTATTTCCATAACTTGGTATAGCTTGAACAAACGTGTCTTCTCCCTGAGGATTGAAATTTAATATATTACTTGCAGTAGTAAGATAAAAATTTCCAATTACTATTACATTCATCGCTATTATAACTGCGATTACACCCCATAATCTCACTTTCTTAAAAGGATTATATTCCTTGATATATCCACCTAAAGAATACAAAAACACACCGGTACATAGCGTTTCTAATCCTCCTCCTAAATTTGATATCACACTAACGCTCCAAGAAAATTGAAGAAGTGCAAATAGAACCACTAAAAACATTAAATAGCTTTTTTCAGAGAGTCCTTTTAAAAACTTATTTAAGAATAATTTTGCCAAAACAATAACCAGGAAATAATATCCTATATACCACGACATACCATTAAAACAGCTAAAAGGCATCACCCTAATTGAAATCCCTGTAATGTTGTTAAAAGCATATATAGATACAATCCCCAGAACACATGCCGCAAAGCCCAACTGAAATAATAATTTTTTAGAAATTTTCGTCAAATCAATTAAATCTTTACTTGCCATAAAATATCCAGAAATAATCAGAAAAATGGCATTTCCAATCTGGCCCCATGGAGCAACTAGTGCCAATATACATAATCTCTTTGAAAAATCTGGAGTGCAAAACCACCCATTACCTCTATCCTGCATAGATTGCAAATCTGTAAGTTGGCAACTAATACAATGAGTATAAATATGGTATGCAACAATCATAAGCATTGCACAGATTCTTAAAAGTTCCATATTAGAACTTCGTGATGTTTTCATAACTCATCCCTTCTTCTATCCTACTTTTTTTACTACTTCATTATAACATATACTTTTTTAATGAGGCTCCCTTTTATGCGGATAGCCAATATAAGAATTCCGTCCTATCGCATAATTCCTGCCCACACCAACCTTGTCATGCAATGCAAACAGCAGTTTTCACACCTCACGGTCTATTTATTTCTCCAATGCAGCTTCCACCTCTGCCGAAATCTTGTGTCCATTTCATCCATGACCTTGATTCCATTATCATAATATATTTTATTTAAAAAATCACAAATTCATTTTATACCATACTTCTGTGATATAAAAGATTACTCCCACAGGACGGTAGAATTCAGTCCTGCCTAGTAGATATTTACTCTTTCATACGGCAGTGTTATTGTAATAATTTCTCCTGACAGCAGTAAAATGAGAATTATCATAAGTAAATATATACCCGGAAACTAGAAACATCTGACACTTAATGATTGTATCTATATTGAAAACAAATTTAGACTTTATCTCATTAAAGTAATTGGATTCACCAGATCTTTCATAGCCTTGATGATCATCCATTTCTATTTCAAACATATCCTGAATCGTTTCTGACAGTAGATCTTTAATACCTTCTTAATATCATTAATCATGCTTTTGAAGCAGTTCCTAGATAAGATTTCTTTTTCCTTCCGTCATTGATTTTTGTTTGTAAACATCCTTCATTAGTTTATCATAATAAAAGGCCTCCTATGATTTAATATTTTATCATAAAAGACCTTAGTATTATTTAATTTACAGAAATTTTTTCACGGCTGATTTCCTTTTTGTTGTAAACAAATCACCTACACATTATGAAATTATAACTCTATCCCTTTCTAAAGACCCATAACTTACTAATTACATAATTTAATATAACCACAACAACCTGTGCTATAACTTTAATCACCATGCTATTATAATGCAAACATGTAATAAAAATAAATAAAATAACTTCCTCAATAATTAATGTCACGATTCTTCCACTGCAAAAAGAAGCCATTTGCTTCAGAAAATCTCTTATTAAATTTGTCTGTGCCTGAAACACCCATATACGATTTGTATAAAATGCAAACATAACCGCCAAAATCCATGATATGATATTCGCAACAAGTGCATTAATTCCAAATGTCAAATTACATATTGCGTAAGACGCAATACTTACGATCATGGTGAGTGCACCAAAAAATAAGTACAACAATATTTCCTTATATTTTTTATAAAATGTTTGAAAAATTCGAAGGCCAGGAAGCTCCATTATCTTATCAAATATATCTTTTTTCATAATATCTTTAACTTTACTCTTCAATTGAATCACATTTTTTCAAATATTCATCCCTATTTCGGATCAATTCCATTTCAAAATCCTGCCGATTTTTTTGAACAATTGTTTGCAACTGTAATCCTGAAAAAAACGATTGTATTGCAGCAATTATAGTAAAGCCACATACGATCAATGTAGGAAATGACGGAACTAATCCCGTCTTAATATATGTTACCAAAACTGGGATAAAAAATCCAAGCGCCACAATAAAAAGTACCAAAGCAATTGTTCCGAAAAAAGCTAATGGTTTGTAATTTTTGAATAATGTTGCAACCGTTTTCAACACCTTAACCCCATCTGAATACGTGTTTAATTTCGATTCACTTCCATCTGGGCGATCTCTATAATCTATTACCAGATTTTCTACATACATATTCTTGTCCAACGCATGAATACTCATTTCTGTCTCAATTTCAAACCCTTTTGATAACACTGGAAACGTTTTTACAAATTGATAACTAAATGCCCTATACCCAGTCATAATATCTTTTATATCTGATTTAAAAAGTAAATTTATACTTTTTCTAACAAGGGAATTTCCAAAATTATGAAATGGTCTTTTATTTTCCTCAAAATATGTTGAAGAGAGACGATCCCCTACTACCATATCTACATGACGTCTCAATATCATATCTACCATCTTTCTTCCAAATTCCGCAGGATATGTATCGTCCCCATCTACCATAATATAGACTTCTGCATCTATTTCACGAAACATTCTTCTAATAACATTTCCTTTTCCCTGACGATATTCATAACGAACTACACCACCAGCATTCTGAGCAATTTGATCTGTATGATCTGATGAATTGTTATCATACACATAAATTGTTGCTTCTGGTAATTCCTTTCTCCAATCTTTTATAACTTTCTCAATCGTAACACTCTCATTATAACATGGGATCAATACTGCAATCTTATCCATTGTACTCAGCTTTTATCTCCTTTTCACTTTTTTGTATATTCAAATTATCTTTTGGGGCAAATATCATTATTGTAATAACAATTGCTAGAGGAAAAATCAATATATAATAAAATACATATCGAAATGCAAATGCCAAAGGCACTGCTACCATTATTGTTAACCAATTTAAATAAATCGGAGAAAACACCATCATATATTTTCCTTTTTTATTTACTATAAGAAACAATGCCACAAAAATATAAATCCAAATAAAAGTCCCCGCGCTTCCTTCACTACTTGGCACCCTACTGTAAAAAGCTTCTATAAAATCGCTTATATTTCTTGGCAACTTATTATCATGGCTAATTCCATAACTATTTTTTTCAATATCCATAATATATGCTTGACAATCATTTTTGCTTTCCCATGCCCAAAAGCCAAATGTATTTAGCATATAAGCTTTTATACACAAAATTGGATTTTTGAAAGCTATTCTTAAATATGTTTTTAAGAACTCAATTTTATGAGAATTTAAAAACTCACTATCAAACAATCCATTTGCATTAAATTTAATATTATCTACACATAGTGGAGCATATGAGGTTGGATAATCATCCCCAATCCACTCATCAATTGGAAGAATCCTTTCAACAAATTCTTTGTCTTGGCCTGAGATTTTCCCATTTTCTGATAATACCATAGCAATTTGCTGCAATGGTATGCCTACACTCTCTGCGAAACTAGATTGAGTAGTACGAGTTAATTGTCCTATACATAAATTAAATAAACAAATCGTTATCATTCCACTCAACAATATCTTTATCCTATATTTTTTTATCAGAAATGCCATAAGTAAAATAATTATTGGGACAATTATTTTACCATTATTTCTAAAACTTATTGTGCCAATAATCAAAAAAATAAATTTTAATATTTCCCTTTTTCCAAATGTTTCTTCATTAAGTAAATCATACAAAAATGGAATCCATAAAAAAATACACACGCTATATCCTGTATCTTTTACTATTGTAAATGAATAAAGAGAAATTATCGGATAAAAGCAATAAAAAATAGCAATTAAAATAACTATTTTTTTACTAATTCCTTTATCTATCATCCAACACAAAACATACGTTATTGCCAAAACCATAAACAACATTTGAATAAAACAAAATAGTGCAACTCCAAAATTTGCGCCAATTATTTTTTCTCCAAACTTCAAAAAAAACCATACTAAATAATTGAAAACAATCGGCGATACTGACGCTGCCTCTTTGGGTCCAACTTCCAATATTCTCAACACATCATATCCTATAATTGTACCCGGATAAAAATACAAAAATCCCATAAACCATGGTATTAACAAAAAAATATATATTTTTACTTTATCATGAATTGAACATTTCTGTTTGCTTATTAACACAGCTTTATTATATATCAAATGCGAAGCAAAATTAATAAGGCTTTCTATAAGAGGATATAAAACCAAAATATTAATAAAAACCAAAAGTATCTCTTTGCTTGAAAAATTTGTAATATAATTTGTAGCTAATGGCTCGTTTAATCCCCCATTTATAATAATATGCTTTGAGCAGACAATCATTATTGAGAACATAATAGAAAAAAATAATATATATATATTTATTTTTCCACAGTTTTTATATTTTTTTATAAGTGCATAAGATAAAATTAAACATATCACCCCACCGATTGGATTCCTATAGTTACTTAAACACATATATACAATTTCAAATAATATACACCAAACAAATATATAGCATACTTTTATACTTTTCAATTTACATTTACCTCCAATGCAAATTTTTCTCCTATCTTTTTAAGATATCTTTCATTGTGACTTGCTGCAACCAACATTGGTGCGTATGCATCACGCCCGCTAATATTAAACATGTATGGGAAATTTTTAAAGCATTCAATATATTCATTTGAGAAATCAACAATTCCATTTTGGATGTCCTTTATCCCCTCCAGATTTTCATCATACTTTCCAAACTTAAGAGAAATATCCAGTTCACTTATGTACATATCTTTTTCCCCCTTTTTCCCCGAATAAAATCCTTCAAAATGTGGTGTTGGTGATGATAATAGAAGTTCCCAATATACATTATATTCTTTATCTGGATTATGTTTTTTTAACAAATCTCTATTATGTTGTTGAGAATATAAATATGCAACAAGTTTTTCATTTTGAAGAAAAGGTTCTGAAGCATCGGGCTCATAATTATAAATTGTATTAGTTCCCGCAATAATTCCGGTTAATTTACACGGTATTTTCCATACATTTTCAACTAAATGTGATAACGCGCAAGCTCCACTTCCTGCCCAGCCAATATCAACAGCTGTTACTTTACTACATTTTCTAAGCACATCTTTATAATATTTTTCAGCAGATCTCATCTGCTCATCATACTTATTTATTACAAATTCCCATTTTGCCTCTATAAACCTTCTCAATAAAAAACTATTTTTATCTGTTAGTTTATCCTCTGGCTTTAAATCAATAAAATGCTCTTTTCTTAACTTTTCTAACTGATTTTCGGAAAAATTATATTCTATTTTTTCCTTTATTGTTCTTTGTTTTTCCTCTGAAAAATCACTTTTTCGTAATTGCTTATATGCTAATATATAACTATTTTTTTCCTGCTCTTTCTCTTTTTCCAACCAAATATTTTTCCAATCTGATAGCTGACCAATTAATTCCTGCAATTGCATTGAATTCAATATATCAGAAATTGTATAATCTTGGTTTACTTTGTGGTAAATAAATCTTCTAAAATAATCATGCTTATCTTCATTCGCCATTAATATTGTAGCTGCTTTTCTAGACCAATAAACATACTCTGTATTATCTTCCGGATACATTTTATTATATACCTTCTTTAAAATATCTCCATCACGAGACAAAAAAAGTACCTTATCCAACTGTTGTTTTTTATAATATTCGTGAATAAACCTGCAATAACCAACAACAAATAATCCTCCATATATATACCCATACTCATATTCCATGCTATATTTTTTAAGTCCATTATATATATGATTACTAACTATAGCTCTATATGCACTTCCTATAATATAAGACATGTCCATAGGTCTATACACTGCAACATTTATATTAACATTTTGATATGGCAAAACATCTATTCCGTAGCCCAGCGGCATAGACTGATCGCTATGTGGATTATCTCCAATGTGCACCATTGAATATTTGTTTAATTTTATATTTTTTTTCTTTTCAAGTAAGTTTCTTCCAGAAAAAACTCTCACTTTATCTGTATCGACATTATACAAATCTTCTATTACTTGATGAAATAATCTTCCACTTGCTTTATTTAATCTGTATTCACTTGAAACATATATCTTCTTTTCTCCTCTATACCCCGCCTTATGAAGAATCTCTTCTATCGTTTCTTTAGATAAATACATATCAGAGACTATAATAATATTTTTCTTCATATCAATTAATCTTTTCCATACTTCTAACATAAAAGGATTAGCATAACATAATTGTTTTTCAATTTCTATTTCTTTTTTTTGTCCCCAAATAGCATCTAATCCCGTATCCTCTTCCAAATTTTTCCATATTTCCCCCAAGTCTACTTCCATATCCCCATATTTTTCATTTCTTTTTATACGTGCATCCCATTCAGCCCAAACACGTATATTTTTAAAATTCAAAGTACAACACGATGTACCTATTAAATAAAATAGGTCTGCCGCAATCGACACAGGTCTAAAAATTAGTGTATCAAATACATCAAACGAAATAACATCATAATCCTTTATTTTTTCAACAAATTGTTCAACGCTTAAATGTTTTTTCTCTATATATTCCATTGATTCACTTTTTTTTAAATTCAAATAATGTTGTTCATAAATCGGCGAATCCGGTATATTTCCTAAAAAATGACAAAACAAAATATAATAACAAAAATTAATCCACAACAAATATATCCACGATATTATTTTGTGTATTCCAACGCTTCCATCATGATACTGATGATATCTATACGATATTCCAGGCTTCCTATTAACAAGTATCTTATATATCCACAATTTAAATTTCAACATACTTTTAATCCTTTCAATCTTTAATTTTATACTTATTTTTCTTTATCATTTTTAAAATAAATCTTGGAATTATACCTACAATAAGAGGTTTTATTATATAGGGAATACACTTGGGGAAAATTTTTAATTTTTTGAAACCCTCTGCTCTAATTTTTGTCTCATCAATTCTATATTTAAATTTTCTTCTAGCTTGAGTTTGCTCATTCTCCAAAAAGTAATATAAAATTTCTTGAATATTAGCGCCTATATATCCTGCTGCATATAATCTCATTTCCAATTCATAATCCTCAGCTCTCAAAGTTATTTTTGAAACTTTATATTTTCCAACACACATCAACATATCTTTCCGAAAAACTAAAGTTCCATGAACATATGGTGCTGTAAACAAAAAATCTTCTTTTTGAGGATATTCCGGTAAAATTCTTTTCCCCCAAACTCCACTTTCATCAAATAAGTTTACATTAGAACCAACAAACCCAACATCTCTATTTTTTTCCAAAAAATTTATTTGACGTTCTAATCTATTTAATTTTGAAATATCATCTGCATCTTGTCTCGCAATATATTTTCCCGATGCTATATTCAAGCACTCATTTAAAGAATACGCCAAACCACTATTTTGTTTATTTTGAATTACTTTAATACGATAATCTTTTTTTTCGTAATCACACAAAATATTATATGTATTATCTGATGAACCATCATCACAAATTATTAACTCAAAATCTGAAAGCGTTTGGTTTAATATAGAATCAACAGCTTTATTAAACACCCATAGATTTTCAATATTATATACCCCCATTATCACACTAACTATACACATTTCTTTCACCGCACCATATACATAATCACTTTCCATATATAAATATTAATCCAATACCATCTTCTTTTAATCGGATTTTTTATTAATGAAACTAACCCAAATTCCCAAAATATAGGATTTTGTTTTTGTCCTCTTATTTTCCTAATCAATTTATTTAAAATCAACTGATCTTTTAAAACTCTTTTTTGTTCTACCCCATTTATTTTCATTTGATATTTTTCAGTTATATCATCACAAAATGTAAATTCCCCATACATAATAGAAATCTCTTTAGTAGGAAATCCCATTATTTTTCTTAAAACCTTTTGACAATATTTTTTATCATATTTATTTTTTTCACGAACAATTTTATTAACTCCATCCATAACCCCCTCTATTTGATTTTTTATTTTCTCCAATTGAATCTTCTGAACAGGTTCCGCAAATATTGGTGTAATTTTCTCTTTATTTTTCTGATATCCAATTGTCATTCCATGAGGTGCAGATGTGAAAATTTCAAATAAATTATTACAAAATAAAGCTTTATTTTGTATATCACCTTTTCCATTAAAATAAAAAGAAAAATATTCTCCATCTTCTTTTTTTGGAATTTTATACAAACCAAAATAAAAACCTAATATATTTCCTTTCCAGCCTGCATATTCTAATATCTGTCTTAACGAACGTTGCATTGATCCAGTCCATCCACTATCCACTATAGCAACCCTACTTTGACTTAAAACAGACTCTTGTTGTAAATATTTTACTCCAATATCAAATGCATTTATAGATTCCTCATTAACAAATTTCACAAATTCTGTGTTCTTGCAAAGTTTTTCTCTAACATTTTTTATTTCATTTATACTCAATTCTTTTGAAATATCTATATGTGATATTTTTGTTTTTTTTATAATGTCATTCCATTTTGTGGAGGGAAGCCCAACTCTTTCAAAAAACGTCTTAACTGTAACATGATATCCTTGCGCAAAAATCAAATCATATGCCTCATCATCTATCAAATGATAGGTTGGCATACGAAGTGACATTCTTGAACAATATAAATATCTGCAACAAATATCTAATTCTTCATTTTCACAAATAACTCTTGCAATTTTGTTCATTATATATCCATCTCTGGCAAGAAAATACAATGTATGAATATCTCTTTTTTTTGCTTCTTTCAAAACCCAATATATGTATGCATACAAAACGGGTGCCAGTTTTTCTTTACCAAAATTATATAAAGATAGTTCTCTCATATTTATTTCAATCCCCAAATTATTTTTCACTTATTTTTTTCAAAGTTAATAACCGACCAATCAGATCTCCAATACGATAAAATTGTTCATATGCCGTCACATCCATATGCTCACTCAGCACTGTGATCACATCATATTGTTCAATCACATGCCGCATATGCATCTCATCCAAATCATAAGGAGATAGATCTCCCTCCAGAGAATCCGCTTCCAAATACGGTGTCCATCGCTTCAGTTGTATTTTGCCATTTGTCACGGGGAAATATTGTTTGAAACTCATATATCTGCGATAATGAAAAAAGCCGTAATAGTCTGCCTGCAGATTTTTCCACGCCCAATACTGTGCCGTAAGTTCACAGTAGGATCTGTTTTTCTTTGAAATGTTCTCACCCTTATCATCATGAAGAATTCCTTCTATATGATGATCAGACAATGCACTTCCTACCTGCACCTGAAAAATCAGTGGATTTTCCGGCCGGTAAAATTCTTTATGCGTTGCAACAAGGATTTTTATATCACTCATGCTTTGCCCCTTCATACATATTACATATCTCCTCAGTTTTTCCGATCGCCTGTATTTTTCCATGCTCCAGCCAGACAACCTTGTTGCACATTTCCCGGATTTGTTTTAAACTATGCGATACAAAAAATACCGTTGTTCCGCCTGTCATAAGATCCATCATTCTCGCACGACTCTTCTCCTGAAAATCAGCATCCCCGACCGACAGGATTTCATCAACAATCAAGATTTCCGGCTCCACAATACATGCAACGGAAAATGCCAGCCTTGCAAGCATTCCTGAGGAATACGTCCGGAGTGGTGCCTCTATAAAATTTCCAAGTTCGGAAAATGTAACGATTTCATCATATTTTTCATTCAGGAATTCTTCTGAATACCCGAGAATTGCACCATTCAGATATATATTTTCTCTGCCGGATAATTCCATATCAAATCCCGATCCCAGTTCCAGCATCGGCACAATGTTTCCATACGCCTCGATCGTTCCTTTTGTCGGTTTCATAATTCCGGAAATCACTTTTAATAATGTACTTTTTCCGGCTCCGTTATGTCCGATAATTCCAATGACATCACCCTTTTCGACATCAAAAGAAACATCTGTTAATGCCCAGAAATCCTCTGACTTCAAATCCCGTTTCAGCCAGCGTACACAAAATTCTTTTAATGAATTTGCACGGTTCTGTTCCATTTTAAATTTCAGAGATATATTTTTCACAGAAACGATCGGCATTTTCTGCAATTCCTCCTAAATATAAAAGATAAATTTATCCTGTGTTTTCTTAAAGATCAAGCTTCCAATTCCCAGCATAACGAGTGCGACCACTGTACACTGACAGAACACAACCGGTCGAGGTGTAATCCCTTCCAGAATGATGGTTCGAAAAGCATTGACAAAATAGTACATCGGATTATTGAGTACCAGTCCCTGTACCTGCTTCGGAACAATCGAAATCGGATAAAACAGTGGTGTCAGATACATCCAGAGCATGCTCAGCACTCCCCATAAGAATTGCATATCCCGGAAAAACGTCATAGCAGCTGCCAGAATCATACCGAATCCCATGGTAAAAATCATGACGCAAATCAAAATATATGGAAGCATTAAATAAGCCCACGTGATCTTTTCACCTGTAATAAGTGCTGCAATGATCAGCGGAATCAATGACATCAGTAAGTTGATTCCCGAAGAAAAAACTCTCGTTACCGGATATATATATTTCGGCAAATATACCTTTGTAATCAGCGGTGCATTTCCCACAATAGATGTCAGAGACTGTCCCACACCTTCATTAAAGAAGTTAAAGATAACCGTACCACTCAACAGGTATACCGGATAATTTTCAATATCTGATTTAAACAGCTGTGAAAATACAACATACTGTACGATCATCATAAGAAGCGGATTCAGAAAGCTCCAGAACACGCCAAGTACCGAACGTTTATAACGTACTTTAAAATCTCTCTTCACAAGCTGCTTAATTAAGAATTTATATTTTTTGAGGACAAACAACATGTTAAACAGTACTGTTGTCTTCCCCCTTTTGTCGCGGCTGCACTCAATTCCATACAAGACAGCCACTAATACAACTGCAAGTAATACCAGTTTCCAGTAATTTGGACCTGTCCAGACATAATTCCGCCCATTGACCGCAATACACATTGTTCCCGGAACAACATTTCCATTCACAGTAAACTGTGCATCTCTCGCGACATCCGGGTTTTCCAGTTTGTTTTCTACATTATATAATACGGTCGGAGCATCCCCTGCTTCCCCATCGGATGTACAGGAAATCTTAATCTGATCTCCACGATCAACTTTTACACCATCTGCAATGTTTAAATAAACGTACTGATTTACTCCAAATTCATCCGCTGAGAATGTTTTTTTTGCAAGTATCTGTCCCTTAGACAAATTTTCACACTGAATCTCAACTCCATGATTGATGCTTTTTCCATAATCTGAAACCATTACACCTATGGAATCCAGCAAATCCATTTGGGACGTATAAATCTGTTCTACCGTTACTCCCTGCGTAAGTTCTCCTACATCATTTGTCGCATTGAATTCCGCAACATTGCCATCAGAATCTCTTTCATATAACGATCTTCCTGCCGAGAAATAAAAAATTCCCAAAAAAATCAATAATACACATTCTATAATCAGAAATATTTTTAAATAGTAAGATTTTTGTTTCATAATCAATTATTTTCCTATACAGATTTTATCTCAAATTCGCAAAATACCTCTACTATTCTACCATAATCCCCATAATTTGCAATATTTAGCGATATATATTCTCCATGATCTTGTCAATCTTCTGTAAACTATATTGTTTTATCCGTGCACGGTTATTTTTTCTCATCTGCCGGACTTCTTCCGTATTCTTCCACATCCGCAGGAGTTTTTCAATTGCCTGAATATATTCCTCCGGCTGATCCGCGCTTACCAGATAACCGTTTTCTCCATTTTTTACCAGATCTGTGTTTCCCCGAATTCTGCTGCACACTACCGGAACCCCGCAAGCCATCGCTTCCATCAGTGCTACCGGAAGTCCCTCCTGTTTTGACGGGAACACAAACACGTCTGCTGCCTGACAGAGTTCTGCCACGTCTGTCCGAAATCCCAGCAGCTTCACATGATCTTCCAAATGATATTTTCGAATCAACTGCTGCAGTTCCTGCTTTTTTTCTCCCTGTCCGCAAATAAAATATCTCAGCTGTGAATGTCTCTGGACCAGTTGTTTCATTGCCTCAATGACAACGACATGGTTTTTACGATCACTGAGTTCCCCCACGGACAGCAAAAACACATCTTCCGGCTGCAATCCAAGTTCCTGCCGTTTCTGCTGGATTGTTTGTGCATCTCCCGCATGGAATCGCTCCAGATTGATTCCGATTCCTGGCAGATAATAGGTTTTTCCGGCATGAAATTTCTTTTTTGCTCTGGCATAGTCCTCATGATTGATCGTTATCAACACATCCGTCCATCGGCTCAGCATCTTCTCCACCGGATAGTACACCAGCCAGTTCATAACCGATGCCCCCTGATAGAAATGAAACCCATGTGCCGTATAGATCACTTTTGTCTTTGTCCGGTGTCCGGCAATCCTTGCGACCACACCACCGATCGGGCTGTGACAGTGACAAAATGCGTATCCATTTTGCTTCATCAAACTTTCTACCTGCCTCAGTGCCCTCATGTTCTGCCCCATGTGTTTGATATTCCGTGCGAAATCAATCTGGTAGCAGCGCACATGCATATCCTGCAGTTTTTGCTTCAATTCTGCGACACGCTCATCCGAGCAGGTATTTCCTTCGATAAAATTGCAGGCCACATCTACCTCATACCCCAGTTTCTGCAGCAATGCAATGTTTGGCATATTAAATTGGTCGATCATGGAGGCGACGGACGCCAACATCAGGACTCGTTTCATCTTTTCCTTTCACAAAATAACCACCTAGCTATTTTTATTTTCTAATTTCAAATATTCTTTTTTTATTTCACTGTAATACTTTTGAACCCTTTTCCATCCCAATACATCAACAGCCCCAACCACAAAAGTCAATATCCAACTAATTAAAGTAATAAACACACCGCCCAAATCATCTGCCCTAACCACACTTCCATTCATCGCGCGCATAAATATCTCATAAAGAAATGGCTGCGCATCTTTAAAAATAAAAATATCAACCCATTCATACAGTATAAATATGGTCATACTCCCCATGATGGCTAACAATACACTCATCTTTACAATCGCCCAAAACAAATTCTTCCCCTTTTTATCATTTTCCAAGCTAACCACACGCTTCTCAAGGTCATTGTCCGTTTTCTCAGCTTTATCATCTACCGTCTCCACCTTGTCATCCCCGATCACCGGAGCAACATTTTCTTCCGATTGCTCGACAACCACCGGACGGAATGGAATAATTTCTTTTTCCGGCTCACATGTCATATAAAAGATATCCGGATACGTTTCTTTTGTATACTGCATAAAGTCATCCTTGGAAACACTGTAAAACGGTCTCCCCTCGTTTTCTACCCGTGCCGGTTCCAGGATTGCCTGACAATGATAGCATTGATACGAAGCAGCAAATCCATCACATACGAAGACATTCTGACTATGGCATTGTGGGCAGCTATAGTGCAGTTCTTTTCGAACCAGATTTTTTGCACACAGAACCTGCAGCATACTTTTGGTATATGTAATTTCCAGATCCAGTCGTTCACTCAGGTCCTGCGTCGTAAACTGTTTACATTGCCTTTGTGTCAACTGCGGCAGGATTTTCATACATTGCCGAACCGCTTCTCTTTCGTTCATACTCTTTATAAAGCCCCCATATCTGCTGGAATTCTTCTTCCGAATAATATTTTCCTTCCAAAATGTGCAGCGTCAGAAACTGATAATTATCAGCCTCATATTTCACTTGTAATACCCCTCGCGCTCTTGGAAAATTGACCGTCAGGGAAATAATTCTTTTCACGATATCCAAAGAATCCCTGATACACATAAACGTCTTGGCATCATAAATACAATCTACACCATTTTCTCCTGTTAAGTTTGCCGACAGATTATCTCTGTCACTGAATCGAATTTTTGATATATATTTTTCATCGCTTGGAAGAAGCGTATTCAATGCATGATCTTCCCGGTAATCATATAATGCGGTCTGTTGAATCAGGCGATATAGTTCTTCCTCTAAATTAATGATTCCATCCGGCATATATAATTTTCCATCTTTTTGTTCCACATGATGCAATGGAATATTTTGTAACATTGCATCGATAATGCTGCTAAGGCTCTCTCTCTTATCATCAATCTCTTTTATATTTGGAAGCCGTTCAAAAAACTGGTTGAACAATTCTTTGCTCATGTCATACAATACATTCTGCGGATCAGCCTCTCTATTGTTGTCCAATTCCAGTTCTAATGTTTCTTCTACTATACTATAGATTTTATCAAGCTGAATCTGCGGACGGCTCTCCTGTATAATTCCATGCTGATTCCATACTTTAACAATCATGCAGCGCTGTTCCATGTCAATGGTTACCGGAAGATAGGAACACTCCTCCTCGATCGGACCTGCAGAATCTTTTAACATGCAGAATACAAAAATCAGATGCACCCTGATTAAATTTCCATTCCTTCTTTCTTCCTGTATCGCTGCAAGCTTCGTGGAGTCTTCCTTCGGTGGGATCGTCTCTATGATCTGGTTGTACGTCCAATCTGGGATCTGGAATTTGCGCATAAGTCTGCCCCACGAATCCCTGCTCTTTAATCGCAAACAGGTCGAAGCAGTTAATGAATACACGCGCATCAATCGATGATGACCATATAATAATTCTTGAAAGAAAAAATCATTCAGATCCTCAACAGAAATCAATCCGCTTTGACAAAGCTGTTCTAGCAAAACCCGCTGGTCCGAAAAAGACAGCCTCTGCTCATTTGCAATTTTCTGTTCGGTAAGAAATCTATTCAGGCTTGTTGATGATATATTATCGATAAGTTCCTTAACTATATGCATTCCCTTGTCCTCTGTCTTCCGTAACCCCAGATCCAATAAATATTATTTTTATTATATCACGAACCTTTATCTTACTCAATGTAAAAAACCGGTCAGACTTATCATCCAACCGGTTTTTCCAGAAAAATCATTTTTTATTCCTTCATCCACAAATTCTTTTTCCAACGCAATTTGGCATTATACATACTATTCACTCCGAAACTCCAAAAAATACTGCGTATATAAGTTTTCACATAATTTCAAAATATCCGTTTGTGAAAAATCTTTTAATTTTTCCATAAACAAATCTACAATATAATTAGAATACTTCTTTTTTTCTCTATATTTTCCGTCTGCATTTATCACATCTTCAAGGAATTCCACCAACGCGTTCGTTTTAAAACCAATATCATTCAATCGAAACTGATTAATATGATGCTCTATGTAATCAATATCATTCTCATCGTATTGGTATCTTGTACTTGGAATAAACTCTGCATTTTTCACATCATACTGCAGACAATATTTCAATTGTGAATTTATTCCATGTACGCCATGTGGTTGTAAAATAATCCGTGACACTTTACCATATTCCTGTTTTAATTCTTTATATGGGCCACATTCCTGCTTACACATTTTCCCACTACAATTCACTTTTTCTCGAAATAATTCTATCTGTGGAAGGATTTTTTTACAACGTTCTTCTTCTCCAGTCCTTTTTAGTGACTGATTACAGTGACTACACGTAAGCGCAATATTTTGAACACATTCTTCTAAATGTTCTTCATCTAATTTCTTTTCAATACTATGTTCAAGATTTCCTGTGTCTACTCTATCACTTTTAAGTAGAGCATAACAATACATACAATGATTTTTGCTTATATTCCTTAGCAATTCTAATAAATTTTTCCCGGCCTTGTTTTTATATCCATACTCAATTTTTTCCTCATAAGATGGCGAAAAATCAGGAATATCCAATAAGAAAAAATCGTTTTTCACACATTCCACTCCTCAATTTGTTTTATGATCATTTTCTGTACCTTTGTAATTTTTCCTGCCTTTATAGTACAAAGCTCATTTTCACATTCTTCATTCCAAATGCCCGACATTTTATTGTTAAATAACACGCGCAATTTTGTATCAATTACCTCCTTTGATGTTTTTTCCTTTTCAATTTTGAAAACATCCTTAAACAAGTCATATACTTGTGATATACTCCTAAAATCTCCTGCATCTAACACTTCATAATTCGTATTTCTCAGTAAAACAATATTAGCATTTTCTGTTTCAGCAATCAGATCTGCGGAATGCGTTGTTACAATAAAGTTTAATGTTGGAAAATTTATTCTTAGAAAATCAAATATTTTTCCACAATTTTTTACAGATAAAAATTCATCTATCTCATCTATAACAATTACGCCTTCATGCATCGTGTCCTCATAATATAATATTTCCAAAAAAATTCTAATTAACGCTTGATAACCACTTGATAAACTAAATCTTTCATCATTAACGTAAACTACTGCTCCTGTCAGTTCCTGTTTCACTTCAAATTCTATCTGCAAAAAAATCTGTATAAGTTTCTCTAACCGTTCTTTATAATTAAAATAAAAATCTTCAATAGCCTTTGGTGTTCCTCCATAATAGAACGAATCCTTATGATTAAAAATATCTTCATTTAACCGAGTATCATTTATTTTGGAAGAGTATACTATATTTTTTTCCTTTTCAAAGGTAATTTGTTTCACATCAAATTCGCGATTCACTGCATCAATAAAATAATACTTCCGCCTGTCACCGTTCTCTATGACGCCTTTTAAAACATCCGATTTACCACTGGAATTATCCCCCAATAAAATGGTATCTTTATATGGCAATTGTTCACCAATCATTTTTTCACACAAGTCACTGACCATAGCCTGATAACAAGTCATATATCATTTTCCACCTTTTATTCATATTTGTGCGTGAAAAGGTCCGCGCATTCATTGTACTTTTTATTCCTGCATCTTCAGAAATGTCATTATATATTTCATCCGTAATTAATACATTAATATGTGTTTTTTCTAAAACCACAAAAATCCCTTCCGTAATCAAAACCTTATTAAAGTTTTCACGGCTAATATCTAATCTACAAAAGAATTTTTCTAAACTTTCCTGATATTCTTCGACTTCTTCTGACGTAAAATAAAATGCCTGCTCCGTAAAAGCATCAATAAACTCTTTGATTTTGATTGTACCAGAATCTCCTTTTATTTGAAAATCCATTCCATCATATTTCACAAACTTTTTCATAGCACAAAAACGATATAGTTTTTCCATATCATCATATTTATCACTCATATGACCATACAATTTTCTCCATTTGAGATCATTTCGATTTATAGCATCTATCATTTTGCTAAATTTGCAAGGATATACGCCATTTCTCATTTCCTGATCTGACAAGCGTGTTCCACCATTATTAAGGTTTGTGAATATTTTGTGCAGTGTAGCTTCTGGATTATCTATCATTGATGTTTTTATTTCTACAACCGAAATAGTAGTGTAATCAACTTTTCTTTTGATGTCTTTTGGAAGTGTCGCATAGGTAATATCACATTTTTCCTTTCCAAAAATCATATAAAACTTCGTTGGAACAATATCGTATTTCTTTGCAAGAGCTTCTTCAAAATTACTTGTGTGATCAATATCCAGTTCTCTGTAATCAAATACGTTTTGTTGCGTATCCGCAAAAAATCTTCCAATATAATAAAAATACAGACTCATCACTCTCTGCTGTCCATCCAAAATTTCAAGCTGTCCATTTTCATTTCGGAATGCATAGATTGGTGGAATTGGTAAATCACGAAGGAGGGAAGTCGCCAATTCTTCCACCTGTTGCTTTGTCCATCGATATTTTCTCTGATACTCAGGTATTACAAACAAATTATCATGTACCCCTTCTGCTAACGCCTTAAATCCCATATCTGTTTTATATTGTTGAATACTGATTTTTCTATATATCTCATTTAAGGAAGTTTCTATTAGTTCATTTTCCTGTGTCATATATTCTCCACTCTTTATTCTTAATATTTACAGTTTCAGTTTATTTACCATAGTAACACACTTTAATCATATCTACCACACCCATTCCTGCCGAATCTCATTCATTTCACACTCATCTGCCGCAATCTCTTTCCAGCGCTGCACGCCTTTTCCCCCGCTTGTCTCCGGCATCTGATACATCCGGAACGCAAGAGACATGCATGCTTTTCGGGCATGCAGAATATCTTTGGCCGGCATATCACAATCCTGCTCGACTCGCAGAATATCTGCAAGCATTTCCAGACATGCATCCATGTGGTTCTGGTTGTCGCGTTGCCGTATGATCTGACAATCTGCATAAACCAGATTATGAAGAAAGTATATCGCAGACACCAGCCCCGGTGTCTTTCGGTACCGCAGGATATTCAGGAATTCATTCAATAGGACCTGTGCCTCCTCTGCCGTGGGATGTGCCATAATATACTGATAAGCTGCAGTCTGTGCCCCTATCGTAAGTTCTTTTTCAGAAGATTGCATTTCTTCGCAAACGGATGCTGCCAGAGCATCACTATTAGCTATCTGAATTTCCAGTTCTTTGATGCTGATATTATACACACACATTTCCTGCAGCATTGATTGTAATTGTTCGGATACAAGCGTACTTATCATACCTGTATTGCGACACAACGCAGCGGCCGTTTTCTCTATTTTCTGTGCCCGGTTCCGAAATTCGTCTGCTGCAAAGCTCTCCGGGCGCACCTGTTCTAGTTTTCCTCTTAAAATACACCAATATGCCTGCATATCCTGTAGAAGCTGTTCCGTTTCCTTTTGGCTCCAATATCCCGGTTCCATATTTTCACAGACCAGAACCAGCTCATCCAGATAAGGGATTTTTCCCATTGTACTTCTGCATCCCTGCTGATCTTCAAACTGATCCTGCAAACGCCTCGATAGAAACCATTGTTTAATAGATTTTACTGGAATATTTGCATCCAGACACGGTAATTTTTCATAAGCAAACAGGTGCAGATCCTTTCCCTCCGGAAGCCCTGTTGTCTCTGATACATAATGCCAAAGTAATGCAGCATATGCCTGCTGCTGTTTTTCATCCAATAGCTGCAGACGGTACAAAGTTTCCAGACGAAGCACTTTGGTTCTCCATTCATATCCTGCCTCAGACGGGATTTCCAGTAACCATGCTATAGTTTCTGGTCTTACAATACACTTTCTCTGCAACGGACCGATATCTTCTTTCCGGAAATAATAACTGAAAATGTCAATTCCATCCCCATGTCCATGCATGGTCTTGTGCTCTACAATTTTTGTCTGCAGCATTACGTCCAGCATTTGTGACTTCTTCGCTTCAGATACATTTTCCATAATTCCAACACCCAACTCTGCCATCGAAAATGATACCGGAAGTTCTTCTGATTCCATCAATTGTTTTGCAAGCAATAAAGCATCTTCCTGCTGTGCATCTGGGCATCGGCTCATAAACCGGATCAGCAGTTCGGGAACATTTGAGAATATCTGTGTAAGAATTCCCCCTGCCTGTGGACGTTCCTGATCCGCCATTTCTTCCATATTGTCCGAAAGAGCATGAATCAGAAATGCAACCATATTTCCCGCTACATCCGGTGAAAGTGTACACAGCCATGCGCGATCCACCAATGTTTCGATCGTTCTGCTGTAGCACCCACGACACAGCAAAAATAATCCAAGGTAATCCATCTGTTCCAACACTGCTTCGATCCATGGCTGTTCCAAATCTCCCAGCAGTGTGACATACCCACATTTTAATGGTAATGCCAGCTTATCCAACAAGCGGTAAAAATGGTATGCCGGTTCACATTCATTGCCCGTTCCCTGTATGATTGTACGATATTCCTGATTTAACGGAAACGCTTCTCTCTGCTCGTGCTTGCGCACATGCCAGCGAAGCAATTTATGTTGCACGTTGTCTTTCCACATTTCCCAGTCAAACAATGCACAATTACTATCTATATCTTCCTGTATCCGATGAATTTCTTGTAAATGAATTTCAAATTTCTGCGTATAATCCCATTTTCCCTGTACACAAAGCATATATAATTGCAGAATACTCACTCTGAGCGTTTTGAAATACAGTCCATTGCTCCCATTCGATATCTCTGCGTCCTGTATATCCTGCATAAGCTGCTGCAATGCAGGAATCACACTTTCTAGTTCATCCAGTTCCGCCTGTAGCCCCAATATCTGCAAACGCTGTTCATAATGTTCTTTGTTCGGATGACAATGGGCAATTGATCTTCGCATTGCCGGAATTTGTAATCTATGATACTCCTGTTTTGCTTTCTCTAACTGCAGATCTATGGTTCCGTTTACCCCATAAGACTCATACGCTTTCAGTCTCGTATAGATATTTTTCCACGCTTCTGTTCTTCCCTCCTCGCGATATACACGAAGCAGTACCTGACCAATATAAAACCATTTCTTTATATTTTCTGTTTCATATATCGCAGATTCGTGACTCCAGCTTTTGATTTCCTTTTCATAATAATTGTCCCAGATTATGGACAAGTGATGGATCTCATAATCGGAATACAAATGCATACATTTTTCGTAGCGCCATGCAAGTTCATATGCAAACAGAAACATCCGATTTAAATCAACAAATGTATGGCTTTGCAACAGTCCTTCTTCTCTTGTTTTGCTGCTTAGTTCTGCGCATATGTTGTAGGGGAGAATGTACCACCCCGGATAAACATTACGTTCTTTCTTCCATGCTTCAGTAAGCTGACTGATATCTTTGTACCGGTTTTCTTTTGGTCCAAACAGTCCTTCCACCTGTTGATCGGATAAATCCCATTTGGCTATTTGCCCTATATCCGTTGGGCCATTCTGCTGCATGTTTTTCTCTGTCTCCGGTCTCTTTTCTGTCTCCATCCTCTGCTGCAGACGTTCTTCCTGGTTCTGTCGGCTCCCCATATCAATGATATTTTGTGTCGCACGCTCTAACCGATCCATTCGGCTGTTCATTTGTTCCATTCCCTGACCAATTTCTTCAAGCCGTGATCTTCCATAAATTTCCGGCAGAATTTTACGGCATTTGTCTGTTATAATCTCCACAAAACGTTGTTTACTCGTTTTTTTATTATCCTCAGACATAGCACTCCCATTGACTAAGTTGTCGACACAGATCACGAGTCTCTCCAACCACGTGTAATCATCTACCGGGCGCATGTGTTCTGCCAGTAATTTCATATTTTCTTCACAAAATATAACATTGCGAAGTTCCGTTTCTTCGGTTCCATACCGCCGAAACTCCCTGATTTGTTTTCCGGCATCCACAAAGATTTGGGTAAACTGGTGTTCATTCAAAAATTTTAATCCCATTGTAACCGGGATTGCCTTCCAGTCTCCTGTGCATATTTGTTTTATGATTTCTGTTTTTGTATCGTCCATGGGTATTCTCCCTTATTTATGGTCTTTTATCTTTTGGAAATCATTTTTCAATCGTACTCTTTCCGTTACAGTTCACAAGTCACCCTGCAAACTGTAACCGCTCATTTTGGCAGTTTACCCTTCCTGCTTCAATCTGCTCATCGCTGATTGAAACTCCCCTCTCGGATCAGCAATTAATATCTCCAATTCATGAGACGTTCTCCAGCAATTTACAGCTTCTACAACGTCAAGCATGATCTCCAATGCCTCACGTAGCTCATCCACTGTCACAATAACAAAATTATCCCCCGGATATCTTGCATCATAATAATAGTCTTTGAGTAATGCCAGATCCTTCCTCTCTAATTGCAAGGAAGTATCCACCCTTTTAATCTCATCGTATAAGGCACGCAAATTATGGGATGTCATTAGTTTTTCAATTCCAGTACAAACCAGTTCTGCCACAGATTTCAACATTTTTTCTGCGATTTGCTGTGCCGAAGCTGCAGCCGGATTGCAGTATACAGGTGACACTGCATCCCTTAAATACCAGAATTCATTGCACGCAATAGAATAATAAGAATTTGCCTTTATCATATTTTCAACTCCTTATAATCTCTTCTTAACTGTTGTGTAAACTTTGAATTATCATGTTCGAAATACTGCGGTGTTACAAAAACCACATCCGCATGCAACATCTCGAGTTCTTCCCGCAAGGCTCCCATCATCCATCTTTCCGGTTTTTCCGGAACTATGATGCAAAAGTCGATATCACTGCTGGCCTTATAATCATTTCTCGCGTAGCTTCCAAAAATCCCAAAACTCTGATATTTGATACTCGAATTTTTAATAATATCTACGCACTTGTTCAACCGGTCTTTAAAATCATTTTCAACAACAGGTGACACGTACGGCATCCCTAAACCTCCACTCTTTCTATTAATCTGTCCTATCACAGTTTCTACAGATTCTACCATTTTTTATTCTTCATGATATCTTCTATCAATTATAAGTTATGCAATTACCCGGGACACAAATTGGCGATTTTTCCCATTCTGATGCTCAAATTGAAATTCGAATTCCAATGTAACTTCCGAACTGTTCACCATATTATTTTCCCCTTCAAAATATACATAACCATCAAGAGAAACATCAGCTTCCAATATGCCTCTCACAATCGTACATGTATCATCCTCTTCCTGTTCTACCCGGACAACTTTGACATTTTCTATTTGATCCAATTCTGCATAGTCAACATATGTCTCAAACGCTTCATCCAATTCCTGACCTTCCATGTTCATAACAGAATCGTCAATTTCATTATACAAGTCATCCCAAAATTCGTTTTCTATGATTGTAGCGACCAGATTTCTATCATATTTCACGTATATCAGTCTCCCTGTGTCAAAAAATATTTAATTGCGTCCCAATAAGGTGGCAGTTCTTCCGAACATTCAAATTTTTTCAATTCCCGCTGTTTTTCTTCTCCATTCAACTGGAACACATTAAACGTCCATAAAGCGTCTTCTCTGGCACGACATAAACGTTTATCATTCAGGTTCAACTTTGTAATTGTATACTCAGCTGCCTCATCTGTCTTTTCCGCCGGCTGTATTGTTCCATCCTGCTGATATCGAAAATGACTTTCACAATCCTTCTCCAGCGGAGAAATCATCCGCTTTGCATCAAAATTATTTTCTTTTTTATGCCCACAGTGCCTGCGATTGTCTCCATTACAAGAAGCATGAAGATTATTATAGGCCAGAGATAAATCCTGATTTTGTGCCTGAGGCCGAAAATGTTCCACATGAAAACTATTCTCTTGTACTTCAGTCTCTGTATTTTTAATATAAGAACAACAATAACAGCAAAGATGTCTCTGTTCTGCAAGCAATGCATTCTTTAATATTTGCAGCTCCTTTTCATGCCGGATATCCTCATACCCTGCTTCTCTTTTATGCTTATTCTTGAATTTTTTCTTCCACCGGCTTACTTCTTCTGGTTCACCTGTCTTTTGAATATAAATCATAAAAACTTTATCGCCCTTTTGCAATCAAGATTCTTGCACGCACAACTTTCGTATTCTCTTCCGATGTCATCCATGCAAGCTTATTTACAAGTTTTTCTGCCTCATCATATGCTTTTTCATTCAGATACACATTTATTTGCTCTAAGAGTTCCGTTGTCTTCCTGTTATATACTTCGGTATCCATGTAATCTTCCAGAATTGTATTGACATCCCAGCCGTTCATCGGCTCCATCGGTTCTGCCAAAACCAGGTGCGTTTCTGCATCTTCATGCAAACGTATTACCTGTATATTTTCATCCACAGACTCCAGCACTTTCGGAGCATGTGTGGAAACAATAAACTGAATATTTGGAAAAGTATTCTGTAAAGCCGGAAAAATCTTCTCCTGCCACTTCGGATGCAGATGCAGATCAATTTCATCAATCAGCACAATGCCATCCCCTTCCAACGGATTCTCCCTCTTTGGATTGGCAATTGCCAGCCTCCGGCTCAGATCGCCTACCAGTGCGATTACACTTTTTTCTCCTTCTGACAATTGATAAAATGCCAATTCCAATTCTTTTTTGATGACAATAAGTTCCGCATCTTCTTCTGTTACTTTCACACGAATTTCCGAAAATTCATCTCCCAATGCGTTTAATATGGCTTTTTTTACTGCATGTAACTGCGGGTCTTCTGTATTCGGCTTTTCCACACGTATACTGTTTTCATATTCCTGTCTTCCCCGGAACCATTCAAAAAATAACTGGAAATTGATCACTCCTCCAAATGCAGAATCTCTCCACGCATCCAGTTTCCCGGCTGCTCCTGTATAACGCCTTCTCAATTTACGTATATTTTCATTATAGCGGTCAACTCCATAAAACACATAAACAGGAATATTTTCATCATTCAAAATAAACTCTTTCTGTAGTGTTTCCGTATCATCGCTTTCATACTCTTCTTCTGTTTCCAAATAATCTCCCAGATACTGTTTTCGCATATATTCCGAAACTCTCTTCAGTTCTTTGGAATTATGCAGATTTTTCCCCTGGATTCTTTTTCGGTAATAGTGAAAATTATTTCCCTGGTCTTCAAGAAACAACGTTATTTTTGCTTCTTCTTCTCCAACTTTTACATCTTTTTCTCCTAAAAGAGAGGCTGTTATCTGTTCATCCTGTGCGGCTTCCTGCATAATTCTGGAAAAGAGAAGATTGCAGACATCCAGTATTGACGATTTTCCCATTCCGTTTACTCCATAAAAAATGGCATCTTTTCCGTTTAATACTATTTCTGTATCTGAAAAACCTCTGAAATTGTGCACTTGCAGTTTGTCTATTCTCACGCTTTTCTATCTCCTAAACCTTCGAATGCATACCATTAAGCTATTTATCATCTTTTCAGTAGTATCATACTTTAATTCTTTTATTTATGCAAGATTTTCCCATTCCAGCTCTTATCCTTCCGTCCTTCTTACCGACTCTTTCCAGTCACACACACGATATTCTTCCTTATATTCACTCATCTGCATATCGTACACACTGTCACCAAACGCTTTGCCCGTCAGGATGCCAATTTTTCCCGGAATCTTTTTCATCAGCCGGATGATCCAGCCAGTCGCTGGAACCATCACAAGCCGGTGTCCTTTTACCATAGCGATCATCTGCACCAGATCCGAAGTATTGATATACTGCTCGTTCTGCGGAAAAAACACTCCGGTCTCTTCGTTGTCGATCATCCGTTTGACAAACTGTGCCAGATTTTCTATATAAAGCATGGAACGCTGATTATGTACAATCGGAAATAGTGGAAGTTTTCCTGCCAGTTTTGCAAGCTGTGGATAGTTTCCCTTTGATCCCTTTCCGTAAATCATCGGCGGGCGCAATACAACAACCTTAAAACGTTCATCTGCCAGTTCCTGTATTTTCTGATCCGCCTGCCATTTGCTGTCTCCATAGAAATTCAATGGTTTGGGAATTGTATTTTTTGTAATTTTCTTTTCTCTACATCCGCTGTATACAATCATAGAAGACATAAAGAGAAACTGCTGCACGCCTTCCTTTTTGGCTTTTTCGGCTGTCTCTACTGCCAGATCTGTATTCACACGGTAATACTGCTTCTTTTCTTCTTCCGTCACCTGTCCCACATCTGCATGTGCGATTCCCGCCACATGATAGACCACATCATATGTAGAAAAATCGTGTGTCCGCCATGTTTGGGTTCTCATATCCAGCGTGTCAACCTGGTAGTACTCCGGCCATTGTCTCAGCCATGCCTCCACGGAAGTTCCCACATAACTGCCGCTTCCGGTGATCAGAATCTTCTTTTTTCTCCTGCCCTTTTCACGTTCTTCTGTGTCTTTTGCAATGGTTTTCTTTTTCGCGCTGCTCTGTGCTGTTTCGCTTTTGTGCGCTTCTGTCTCTTCTTCCTCTTTGTTCAGTTCGCCGGTTCCACCTTCAACCACGCCATCGTGCATAAGCACGGAGCCAATTGTGCCAAGAAAACATTTCAAATCCATCCAAAGTCCCAGATGTTTGACATATTCGCCATCCAGTCTTGCTTTGTCCGGAATCTCCAGTTCATCTCTGCCATTGATCTGTGCCCACCCGGTCAGCCCCGGTGTCACATCATTGGCACCATATTTCTCACGTTCTGCTACCAGATCATCCTGATTCCACAGTGCCGGCCGCGGTCCTACGATACTCATTTCTCCTTTGAAGATATTAAAAATCTGCGGCAGTTCATCCAGACTGGTTTTGCGCAGGAATTTTCCTACCTTTGTGATGTACTGCTCCGGATTCTCCAGCATATGTGTCGGCACATCCTTCGGTGTGTCAATCCGCATGGTACGGAATTTGTAAATCTGGAAGAAACTCCGGTGGATGCCAACACGCTTCTGCTTAAATAATATCGGTCCCGGTGTATCCAGTTTGATCGCAATACATAAAAAAAGAAGGAGTGGTGATAAGATCACGATCGCCATCCCACTTAATATGATATCAATTCCTCTTTTGATGTAATGGTATCCTTTCATGGCTGACTTGCTCCTTCCTGATTTCCCATATTTTCATAAATTTACATATGTTATATCATACTCTATTTTAATGCATATTGCAATGACTGTGATTATTACTTCCATTACTCCATTTTTCTTATTTAAACGGCAATTTATTGTTTAATCTCACCGTTTTCCCATCAAAACATCAGCTTTCGACATCCACGTTTTGTATTTCCCCAAAGTTTATCCCATACTCCTTCCCACCCATACTGATACAAGAAACACCACTGCTCTATCCATGTAATTGTTACATATTGTACAATTTTTTCAAATTTTGCCTTATCCAACAAAATCCTCCCCATTTCATGTACCATATACTCCTAAACAAAACTTCATATACAAAGGAGACCACCCATGAATAATTTACAGACACACATCAACAACTATCTGGAACACTGCCGTCACCAAAAACGCCTGGATTCCAAGACTCTGAAAGCATATCGCATCGACCTTCAGCAATTTTATGCCATTTTTTCATGCAGGGATGTTTCTGATATTACACCGGATTTGTTGGAAAATTATATTGGCAGTCTGCACCAGAAGTACAAACCCAAAACCGTAAAAAGAAAGATTGCCTCGGTCAAAGCTCTTTTTCACTACCTGGAATATAAAGAAATCATCGCCCGGAATCCTTTCAACAAGGTGCAGATCAAATTCCGCGAACCTGTGATTTTGCCGAAAACCATTCCATTGCACACGATCGAAATTTTCTTATCTACGATCTATGAGCAGCGCACCGTCGCCAAAACGGATTATCAGAGAAAAAACGCTTTGCGGGATGCCGCTGTCATAGAACTTTTATTTGCAACCGGAATACGGATTTCCGAATTATGCGCTCTGCGTATCTGTGACATTGATTTGTACGATGGATCAGTCCTGATCTACGGAAAAGGTTCCAAAGAACGAATTGTTCAGATCGGAAACCACGAGGTCATACAGATTCTGTCGGAATACCGCAATGAATTTCTCCCCCAGATGGAAACCTGCCAGCATTTCTTTGCGACGCTAAACGGAACGGCATTATCCGATCAGTCGGTACGGCGGATGATCAACAAATATGCTTCTCTTGCTGCAATTGAACAGCATATTACACCGCATATGTTCCGGCATACATTTGCCACCAGCCTTTTAGAAGCGGATGTCGATATCCGCTATATACAGGAAATGCTTGGTCACAGTTCCATTCATATCACAGAAATCTATACGCATGTTGCCATGTCAAAGCAGCGTGCCATCCTCACTACCAGACATCCCCGCAATACGTTTCATCTATAAAAAGCGAAACAGCAATTCACGTGCCATGCACGGAATTGCTGTCATTGATAGCCGTTCTATTTTTACTTATTTATTCTCCCCCGCCAATTCCGGGTGATACGTCGGCACAATTTTCTTGACACACTCCCGGATGTCTTCCGGTTCTGTCACAACGTACTCTTTTAATTCTTCCAACTGCTGCATGAATTTTTCTTCATCCAGCTCAATCGGTTTACCGATATGAATCAGATTGTTTGCGGTATCCTGCATTTCTTCTTCATCCATCAGCATCTCTTCATAAAGTTTTTCTCCCGGGCGAAGTCCTGTGAAAATGATATGGATATCTTCATCCGGCTTGTGACCGGAAAGAAGAATCAGGTTCTTTGCCAGATCCAGAATCTTGACCGGCTCTCCCATATCCAGAACAAAAATTTCTCCACCTTTGGCATAGGTGCCCGCCTGCAGCACCAGAGATACCGCTTCCGGAATTGTCATAAAATACCGCACGATATCCGGATGTGTAACCGTGACCGGACCTCCACGCTCAATCTGTTTTTTGAACAGCGGAATCACACTTCCGTTACTGCCAAGCACATTTCCAAAACGCACGGCTACGAAATCTGTCTTCGATCTGCGGTTATAGGTCTGAATGATCATCTCACAGATGCGCTTGCTGGCACCCATGATATTGGTTGGATTGACTGCCTTATCCGTGGAAATCATCACAAATTTCTTCACACCGTATCGATCTGCCGCCTGTACAATCTTCCATGTGCCAAGCACGTTATTCTTAATTGCCTCGTTCGGACTCTCTTCCATGAGAGGCACATGTTTATGTGCCGCTGCATGATAGATAATCTCCGGCTTGTAATGTTCAAAAATCCAGTTCATACGATTCGTATTCCGTACGGATGCAATCAGCACAACAAGATCCAGCTCCGGAAACCGGACTTTCAGTTCGTTTTGCACATCATAGGTCGTATTCTCGTAAATATCCACAATAATCAGCTGTTTTGGCTTGTGTGCGGCAATCTGCCGGCACAATTCGCTTCCGATAGAGCCGCCGCCCCCTGTAACCATTATGATTTTCCCAGAAACATAATCCATGATGGACTGCAGATCAACCGTCACCGGATCCCGCCCAAGAAGATCATTGACATCTACATCTTTTAATTTGCTGACGCTGACATCGCCGTTTACAAGCTGGTAAATGCCGGGCAGACGCTTTAATGTGCATCCGGTTTCTTTGCAGATATCAAGAATCCCCTTGATCTGTTTCTGCGTGGCCGATGGCATGGCAATGATGATCTCATGCACATGCAGTTCTTCGACTTTTTCCAGAATATCGCTCCGATCTCCTACGACTTTCGCTCCATGAATATAATTGCCGATCTTGTTCCGGTCATCATCAATCACACCAACAACCTTCTTTTTCACATAGCGGCTGTTGTTGATTTCTTTGATGATCTGGTTCCCGGCATCTCCCGCACCGATTACAAGTACATTCCGTCTGTACACACCTGCTCTGCGCATATTGCGAAGCACACGCAGTCCGCGGTAAGAATATCTGCATCCCATGACCAATACAAACAGAAACAATCCATACAGAATGTAAAAGCTTCTTGGCACCGGGTACATATCCCCCCAGTTCCGAAGCAATATCAGCACTGTCACAACAACGGTATCCAGAATACATGCTGAAACCACATACATCATTTCCAGTGCTCCCGCATAGCTCCAAAGACTGGAATACAGCCGGAGCATCCAGAAAATGATCAGTGTAACAATGATCATAAAAGGAAGTGCTCTCCACACTTCATCCATATATTGAAACGGTACGCTTTTGATATTCAGATCAAACCGAATCAATAACGCAACTATGCTTGCAGCAAACACTGCAAGCACGTCGTAGCACATCAGAAAAATCCGTCTGATCAGTAATTGTTTATCTTGAATGATTTTTTTCATAATTTCAATCTGTTATTTTTGATTCTTTCTCTGTTTTCTCGATTGTTTTTTCGATGATTTCTTCCTGACTGAGGATTCTGTCACTCCAGCCCCTTTAGTATTCTGTACCGTCTGCGCGGTATCTGCTTTTACACTCTCTGCTGCTTTTGGAATACTCTGTTTTACGGCAGTATCACTTTCTGCAGAAACCACTGTTTCTTTAACAAAAAGATTTTCTTTCTTTACGAGCATACGGTTCACTGCAAGTCCCAGACCAAGCATACCCCAGAATACCGGAGCGGTACATACATTGGAATCGTTTGCGATACCTGCAATCATGTACACCAGCACTGCCGCAAATAATCCAAATCCAATCCAGCTGATACTCTCGTGTAGATCCACTCTGCGGTAAATGCGTACCGACTGTACCAGATACCAGAACAGAAATACCAGAAGTGCCAGGGTACCGAGTAATCCGGTTTCTACCCACTGCTGCAGATACCAGCTATGGGCTTTTACATCATAGCTGTTTGCGCCGTAGACATAGTTCTGGCTGATATAATCTTCCTGTGGCACTTCAAACATATAGGTATTTGCTCCACTCCCCATAAAAGCATGCTTTCCAAGAAGCGGAATCGTTTTATTCCAGATATGTCCTCGATTGCTCATTGCATCATCCAAAAACAGTGTTGAAACTTTTGGATTTTCAAACTTTACCAGTTTTCCTGCAGGATTGAGATATTCATATCCGTCCGTATCATTTTTTGAGAAATCCCATTCGACACCATCTATGATCATCTTTATTCCTGCTGTATTATCGGTAAACATGATCGGCTGAATCTGTATATTTGCAAACCGTTCATCATTGAGGGCCAAAATATGATTTTCCTGATCTACCTCTGTTGTCTGAATCTCCTGACCATCTGCATCTTTGCATACCACGGTGATTACACCGTCGCTCCCCAGATCATAGGACACATACAGAGGATTGTTCCAGATATCAAGTTCCACATCATCTGTGTTTGTTTTGATATCGTTTAAAGAGAACTGATCTTTCATATGATACGTTCCAACAACCGTCTTTTTAAGATTTTGACCGAACTCTGTCGTATTTGCCAGTACTCCTGCTGCTATCATTCCAATAATAACCACAACAATCCCGGCTACAAATAATTTTTTCTTCCGACTGAGTAAAACCAATGCGAGAATCACAGCACCAATTGCCAGTGCAATAAATCCGGAAGAACTTCTGCTACCAACCAGTGCTACAATGCAAAAAATCTCTGCAACCGCGATTACAAGACGATGCCACATCTTTTTCGCCCCAATAAACAGGCAGACCAGCAATGGTATCAGCATGCCAAAATAAAATGACAAAAAGTTAGGATTGTAAAGTGTCGTATACGCAGTCTTATCTGCGAAATTAAAGGAAATCTTATCTAATTGGTTCCACCAGCTTGTGTCCGTCATCAGATGTTTGCCCAGAGATGTCTTAAAATAATCCAATCCAAAGACCTGGAAAAATCCAATCAGAGTAACAATTGCGATTCCAATGCCAGACCAGCGCAGGATTACCTCTATCTGTTTTTCTTCCTGTACATAATTATAGACATAATAACACAGTATCATATAGACAAATATAACCCATACAGGCTCAAAAAGTTCATATGTACCATGTGCCACCCAGTATTTGTGACTGGAAAACAGGGCAGACATTGCAACAAACAATGCATACACCATCAGAAAATAAAAGGAATTTTCAAATGCAAACTCCTTTTTATTCAAATACCGGATCAGTAAAATTGCGAGCATTACAACTCCCACAAGGATGATCGCAATCATCTTCCATGCAAAAAAGAAGTCCGTCTGTTTTGCGGCGCTCTCCGGATACCAGTCAAACTGTGCCAGATTTGTGTCATAAACAAAAGAATGCACAATGATTGGAATCAATCCGATCAACAAGATAACGGGAATCAATATCTTATTTGCTTTTAACGTGTTTTTGTTTCCATTCGTATTCAAGATTATTTTCTCCTTAACGTTTCATTGCCTATAATCATACCCCAAATTTCGTTTTTTTTCAATCATTCCGGCATGTCGATTTTATTTTTCTTTTTATATAGGTAAAAACACTTTTTTGTTACTTGTGTGTTACTTAAAAATTTTACAAATAAATGTGTATGATTGACACGATAATATAAATTTTTACACACGAAAGGAAGAAAAATGAGATTACCAAACGGATACGGCGGAGTCGTAAAACTCTCCGGCAACAGAAGAAGACCCTACGCAGCGCGCATCACTACGGGCTGGCACATCAATGACATCACGGGAAAGCGCATCCAGCACTACCAGATTCTGGGGTACGCTCCTACCCGGTCGGAAGCTCTGCAGATTCTGGCACGTTACAATAATTATCCCATCGATGGGGAAACGCTGAAATTAACCTTCCGGGAAATTTATCTCCGATGGTCCGAAGAAAAGTTTCCTACCATTTCCCACTCCAACATCAAAGGCTATCGGGCGGCATTTGCCACTTGTGAAAACATTGCTGATATGCCATTTCACAATTTGAGACTCAATGATTTACAGCAGGTGATTGATCACAGCGGCAAAAACTATCCTACCCTGAAAAAAATCCGTGTTCTCTTTAACCAGCTCTATTCTTATGCCATGAAACACGAAATTGTCTCAAAAGATTATTCTGCCTATGTAAATATCTCGAAATACAAAGACCGGAATCCTAATAAAAACATACGAAGCTGTTTTTCCACTTCTGAAATTGCTCTCCTGTGGAAACACAAAAACGATCCCTATTGCCAGACAGTCCTCATGCTGATATACAATGGGATCCGCGTCTCAGAGCTTTTGGATCTGAAAAAAGAAAATGTTCATCTGTCCGAACAATATTTTGATGTCATTGACAGCAAAACCGAAAACGGCGTTCGAAAAGTTCCGATTGCTGACAAAGTACTCCCCTTTTACCAGCGCTGGCTTCATGACTGTTCTGATTGTGAATATCTCATCCATACTCTGGACAGCCAGCATTTTACCTATTATATGTATTACCACAATGTTTTCCAGCCTCTGATGTTTCGTCTGCACATCGATCATACACCTCACTGCTGCCGGCACACCACGATTTCCCTGCTCGCCGAAGCACATGTCGATCAGACGACCATCAAAAAAATTGTCGGTCATTCCGGCGCTATGTCCCTGACAGAACGGATTTACACGCATCTGGATGTGCCTGCGCTGGTCGAAGCCATTAATCAGATTTAATCGCTTCTTGTATGTTGCTTGCGTGTTACTTGTAGAAGTGATTTTGCCCCAAACTCTGTTTACAAATCCAGTATTTCCAACACTTCTGTGGAAAATACCATGCATATTTCCGGTTAAGGTAACTTACAAGACTTCTACAAAGAAGAGTGCTAAGGCAAAGACAAAGAAACTTACTTACACAATGAAAGTTGCTAAGGCAAGCGTTGCTTTATCTGGAAATTCAGCAGTAGCAGTTGGAAGCACAACTAAGTTAACAACAACCAAGAAGGCTTCTTCAAGAGCTAAGATCACTTACACATCCAGTGATGAGACAATCGCAACAGTTTCTGAAGACGGAACTGTAAAGGGTGTTAAGGCTGGTAAGGCTACTATCACAGCTAAGTTAGTTATCGGTAAAGATACAGCTACAGCTACTCAGGAAGTAGAAGTTAAGAATTATGTTCTTTCTACTGTAGCACAGAACAAGTTAACAGAGCTTACAGCTACTGTTACTGGCGATACAAAGAACCTTAAGGCAACTGATTTCACAGTAAAGAGTGAAGCAACAAACGTTGTTTACCCAGTATCTAAGGTAACAGTTGATTCTAAGGACGCTTCTAAGGTTACATTAACTCTGTTCAGTGAGTTAAAGGATGCAGCTACATATGATGTGACTCTTGATGGAATCACAAAGACATTCGTAGCTTCTGACGGAAAGGTTGCTTCTATCGCACTTGATAAAGCTACAATCCCATATGCTACTGAGACAGAAATTAAGTTAGTATCTAAGGATGCTAATGGTGTTGTTGTAAAAGAGCTTAAGTATGGCGATCCTGATGCTAGCTATGATTTTACAATCAATACAAACGGAAACGGTTATACAAACGGTTCTAAGTTATACTTAAACAAAGTTGGCGATACAGCTACAGCTGAGATCACATACAAAACAGGTAAGTATGACCAGAATGGTAAGCCAGAAGGAAACATTGGACCAAACAAGGTAACAATTACTGCTTCTGCTCAGTCTGAGATCAACAACTTTGCTGTAAGAATTGATGATTCTGCAAAGAAGTTTGACAAGGCTAAAAATACAAATAAGATTGCTGTAAATGAGACAAAGTTTGCAATATTCAAGATTCAGAATGCTGATAATCAGGAAATTTCAGACTACAGCAAGTATACATTTGAATCATCTGACAAGTCTGTATTAATGCTTGCAGATAATAAAGTTAGAACTAACAATTCTATCGGAATTACAGCATTAAAGAATGGTACAGCTTATATTCTTGTTAAAAAGGATGATAAGGTTGTAGGTTCTGTTGCAATTGATATTGTAGCTGAAAGAGCTGTTGCAACTCTTGACGTAGATAAAACAAATGTTACCCTTTCAAAAGATTTATCAAATGATACAAAGAAAGTAAATGTTACTTTAAAAGATCAGTATGGTGATAAATGGGGTGGCGATTATAATCTGAATGTTGAGTGCCTTTCTACTGATGCTAAAGATTTGACTGTGAATACCGTTAATGCTAATGCTTCAAACAAATATTTCACATTTACTGCAAAAACTGGCAAGGATGTAACATTCAATGCTACTGCCGAAAAGGGAAACTATATTTACAAGATTTCTTATAAAAAGGACAATAAAGAAGTTGCTGCTAGAACAGTAAGTGTATCTGTTAAGAAAGCCGCTGATAATGCTGTTGTTTCTGCGTATCGTCTTGACATCGACAATAAAAATGTAGATATGAAAGTCGACAATGATAACAAGGATAAAACAATCAATATTCAAATGATTGGTGTTGCTGATGGTGTTGACAAAAAAGTAGTAGATGATGCTACCTTTACTGTAAAGAAGGCTGATGGAACTAAGATCTTTGTTGGAAATAAGACTGCTGAAACCACAACACATGCAGCTATTAGTGCTTCTACTGGTACATTAGTTGTTAAACCAGTTGTTATCAGTGGTAGTGCGCTGGCTGTTAAACAGCTTGATGCTGGAGAATATACTGTTATCGCAGAGAAGAATATTACTGAGAACGGAACAACAAAGACTGTTACTATTTCAACAACATTCACTATTACTGATACTCAGGCTAAGGCTGAAGTAGAAGTAAAGAATAATACAGTAGCAGCTGGTACTGTAGGAGATATGTTAGAGAAGGCTCTCATCGTAACATTTGATGGCAAGACCTACACATCTATTTCAGATATTACAGATAAAGATGGTTCTCTTACTATTGGTGAAGTAAAGGTTAAGAAGAATACAGATGGTAAGGAAGTTTCTGGAACATCTACTTCTGTTTCTGCTGGACAGTACTTCACAGTTACTAAGTTAACTGTAAAGGTTAATGTAGCTACTGGTATTGATACATATGTTACAGTAACCGTACCTGGTACAATTACAGCTAAATAGTTTAGACTGGATTAAATTTATTCATCTAACCTTAGAACCCCAGACGATTTTCGTCTGGGGTTTTTCTATAAAATCCCAATTATAATTTTACTCGTTCACCGGAAATTTCAATATTCGTATTTCTTAAATCCGTCTTTCCACCAGAAATAGAATTTTTCTTAACCGGAAATACGCATGGTATTTTCCACGGAAGTGTTGGAAATACTGGGTTTGTGAAAATAAATGGAGGTAATATTAGCGCTACAAGTAACACACAATTAACACATAAGAGACAGATAAGTGACAAATTGTTTCAGTTGTAATCCTTGTGCCATATGCTATAATATAGGTAGATAAACAAAGGATTTTAACGAAAGGAATCCCGACAGTCAATGACAAAAACAAATGATGACATTCATGTAAATAAAAAATACAAGGACACCGTATTTCGGAAACTGTTTGGCGAAAACAAAGAAAATGCCCTGAGTCTGTATAATGCGGTAAATCATACCTCATATACCGATCCGGATGATCTGGAGTACACAACTCTGGAAGATGTCATTTACATGAAATACAAAAATGATGTTTCATTTCTGATTGACAAAACATTGAGCCTTTACGAACATCAGAGTTCCTATAACCCGAATATGCCGCTCCGGGGATTTTTGTATTATGCGGATCTGTACCGGAAACTGATTCAACGATCCGAGCGGCTGTACAGCAAGCATCTGTTGAAAATTCCGCGTCCCCATTACATTGTATTTTACAACGGAAGCGAAAAAGATATGGAAGAAGAAAGAAGGACTCTGCGGTTGTCGGATGCCTTTGAAACAGATACCGGAGCTGGTGAATATGAATGGACAGCCACAATGATTAACATAAACAGCGGGAAAAATCAGTCCATCATGGACAGTTGCCACGTTTTATATGAATACGCGGTCTTTGTTGCAAAGATCAAAAGATACCGGGATTCCATGGAATTAAAAGAAGCCATTGATCTTGCCGTCAGGGAATGCATAGAGGAAAATATTCTCAGAGATTTTTTGGAACAGCATCGCAGGGAGGTGTGTGATATGTGTCTTACTGAATTTGATGAAAAGAAATATGAAGATGTTCTCCGCGAGGAAGGCCGGGAGGAAGGACTTGCAGAAGGTCGTAAAAAAGAAGTATTTATGTCCGTACAGGAAGGTGATTATGGAGTTGTGCGGGGAGCTCAGAAACTGAATCTTTCCGTAGAAGAATTTGAAAAAGAAATGTCTGCGGCCGGATATCAAATCCCTGTAGAGGTGTAAAATTGAATGTATAAGGTAAATTTTGGTCCAACGGCACATTGTGGTAGGTGCTAACCGCATTTTATTTTTGATGTATCCGCCTACGCGATTGTGCCGAATCGGAATTAACTGCAGATTCTCAGCAGCGCGACCGCACGAAGTTGTAGTCTTATTTCAGGAGGGATATCACCTAATTTTAAAATAAGACCATGTAAGTTTAGAATTTATGGGGCTGACCCCATAAACCCGGAAACTCTAATTCTCGGGCAATTACATTAAAATAATTACATTTTATAAAAAGAGGCTGTCGAAGCAACCTCTTTTTTTTATGAGGTGGACACAACATGAGATTCAGTACGTTTATGCTTAGTTACAAGAAGAAACATAAACAGTTAAAATCAACCATTACTTTTCGAAAGTTACCGTTTTATCAAAAAATAATTGTAATAATAGATTTTTTGATGATTATAATAGGTTGTTGTTTTAAAATAGCAAAATGTGAGTTGGCATTTGGAATTACATTTTTAATGTAGGTCTAGTATCCCATATTTTAACAGGTAAATAAAAAATATAAACTTTTAAATTTGAAAATCAATATTTATGTAAAGGAGATATTTTTCTATGAGTTATGTATATAATAATACGCAATATAATATTTTATCTGTCAATGCAAAATATTGTGAAGATCGTGCAAATGTATTGGGAGTATGTCGCTTAGTTTCAATAGAAATCGCTGAAATAATTCCAAGTGTTTCAAACAATATTAAAGAGAAAATGGAACGTGAAATTTCCGACCACTTTGCTGAAGATGAGTATTTCACAGAGGATGAAACATGGAAAATTAGTGCCGAAAAAGATATTAAAAAGTATACCGATGCACATACCGTACATATTTTCTAATCAATAAAAATGCATCAAAACTAATGTGTTTCAGACTATAGATAAAGTGCTTCGAGGATTTATGTTTCTCAGAGTATTTTTCTAGTTATTTATAAAAGTATTTTATTGCTTATAAATATGCAATAATTCTATTTTCGAATGGAGTATTTTATTCAATTAATATACACAAAAATTTTCTTTAAAAAACCTCTGAGCAATTTCTCGTCCAAAGGCTTTTTTATCTATAGTTTAAATTACATAGTTGTTTTATTCAAATATTATATTTCTAATCCGAATACACGCTTGTTCATATTTTTGACCGTAATCTCTGACGATTCCACCATTTAGTCTGTCATAAACGGTATCTGCATCGTATAGAGGTTGATCCAGAATCATATCACTGATGATATTTGATGGATTATTTCCAAACGCACATTTATGACAACATACATGCATTGATCCGATTCTGTCATATCCCCACTCTATTACAGCGTGTGGCATTGTTATATCATGTTTACAACATTCACACTTGATTCTATCTTTGTACTTCACTTAAAGGCCTCCTCGTAAAAAATACAAAATATGTTATATTTTAGGTAACAGATTTTAACGAAACAATTTATTTCATTAAAATATTGTATTACCAAAAAGAGAGCCACATTTGTGACCCTCTTTTTGAATAATTACTAATCAAATATTAAACTACTCGATAGTAATAGATCCTGGTACAGAAACTTCTGTTAACATATAAACACCAGCTTCGACTTCAACACATACTGTAACTTTAGTATCTGTGAAATATTCACCTTTTGTAAGCTTCTTTGGTGCTTTTGTTTTATCAGAAGTATCAAATGCACCCTGAATATTACTGATACCAGTTACTTTTGTAATGATAATATCATCATTCTTAGCGTTACCAGCTTTTCCATATGTTTTATCACCATATGTTACAGTAATGGCTTTCTGTAATGCATCTTCTACTGTTTTACCATCAGCAGCAACAGTTTCCTTTTCCACGCCTACAGATGTAGCAGACTGTGAATCACTTACAGTAAATGAAGTTGTAAGAACAACATCTTTTCCTTCAACTTTTACAATTGCTTTTACAGAGTATGTTCCAACAGCCAGTTTTTTCTCAAGCGCAGTAATGGCACCACCACTTACAGTGCTGTTTTCTCCAACAGCAGCAATCCTAATAGCTGAACCACTTGTAGTTGTTGTAACTTGTTTACCATCTTTATCTTTTACTTCCCATGAATCAGCCTTTACTTCTGTAGCATCTACACCGTTGTTTGTTCCAATAACCTTAAGTACAACATCTTTAGCTGCCTTATTGTCCTTGTCAACTTTTAAGTCTACATTGCTGACATCAATTCTCCAGCCATTTACCTTGGATGCATCTGCAGCTTTTACAACAACTGAAACTGTCTTGGCAACTACTTCTTTACCATCTTTCTTATATGAAATCTTGTATACATAATTACCAGGCTTTGCAGTGTAGTTAAATTTTACAGTTTTATTACCGTCATATGTGAAATATGTGTTTTTCTTGTCAGCATTAACAGCAGTTGCACTTAAACCACTTACATCTGTAGATAAGCACTCTACTGTAAGAGTAGCAGCAATGTCATCACCATACTGATCTTTTACCGTAGCCTTTACAGGAATGGCATTCTTTAAATCAATAGATGTAGAAACCGTTACACTATATTTATCAAGTTCAAGTGTAGCAACGGTTCTTTCAGCAACAATGTCGATAGCTACAGAGCCAACAATTTTATTCTCTTTCTTAATCAGAAGATATGCAGCACCATTTTTTACTGCTGTAATATAAACGCAATGAGGATCAGCGGCAAGTGAACCAGAGACCATCAATGATGCCTTATCAGAAGATTCTACTGAATAATTATTGTAATCAGAAACCTCTTTTCCATTTGCATCAGTAATCTTGATATAAGCAACCTTTGTTTCGCCTTTGGCAATTTTATTGGTATCTTTTGCCTTATCAAATTTTTTACCAGCAGCATCAATTCTTACAGCAAAGCCATTTACAGTAGCCTGATCAGCGGCAGTAATTGTAACCTTATTTGGTCCAATATTTCCTTCTGGCTTTCCATTCTGATCATATTTTCCAGTTTTGTATTCGATAGTTGCCTCGGCAGTATCACCAATCTTGTTCAAGTATAACTTAGAGCCATTTGTATATCCGTTGCCCTTAGGGTCAATTGTAAAGCTATAGTTAGCATCTGTTTCATCTAACTTCATTTCTTTTACAATAACTCCGTTAGCATCCTTGGAAACTAACTTAACTTCTGTCTCAGTAGCGTATGGGATTGTTGCTGTATCAAGTGCGATAGAAGCAACCTTTCCGTCAGAAGCTACGAATGTCTTTGTAATTCCATCAAGAGTTACATCATATGTAGCAGCATCCTTTAATTCGCTGAACAGTGTTAATGTAACCTTAGAAGCATCCTTAGAATCAACAGATACCTTAGATACTGGATAAACAACGTTTGTTGTCTCGTTCTTTACTACGAAATCAGTAGGCTTAAGATTCTTTGTATTACCAGTAACAGTAGCTGTAAGCTCTGTCAACTTGTTCTGTGCTACAGTAGAAAGAACATAGTTCTTAACTTCTACATCCTTAGTAGTTGTAGCTGAATCCTTACCAACTGTAATCTTAGCTGTGATTGTTGCCTTACCAGCCTTAACACCAGTTACTGTACCGTCAGCTGCTACTGTTGCAATAGAATCATCGCTTGATGTGTAAGTAATCTTAGCTCTTGAAGAATTTTTCTTAGTATTTGTTAACTTAGTTGTGCTTCCAATAGCTACTACTGAATCTCCAGATAAAGCAACGCCTACCTTAGCAACTTTCAGTGTGTAAGTAAGTTTCTTTGTCTTTGCCTTAGCATTCTTCTTTGTAGAAGTCTTGTAAGTTACCTTAACCGTAACTTTAGCGGTACCTGGCTTAACACCTGTAACCTTGATCTTCTTTGCTGCTGTCTTCTTAACTTTTGCAACAGACTTCTTGTTGCTTGTTGCAGTTACTTTAACAGACTTCCAAGACTTTGGAGTTTTAACTGTAACTGTCTTGTAGCCCTCAGAATAAACTGTGGCTTTTTTTGCGCTAAGCTTTGCTGTAGAAGCTGCCTGTGCGTTTGTAGCAGGAACTGCTGTTACAACCATAGCTGCAGCGAGAGCAAAAGCTAACACTTTTTTGCTTGATTTCATGTTTTTTCCTCTCTTTCTTTTTGACTAACTTCCATCTCTTCTACTCGTTTAACCCTGCACGTTTAAGTTCCTTCATCTTCTCTTTCAAACCGCTGCGGACGATTTTTCCAATCCAATGTTCTCGCTAATTGCCTCCACTGACCTCCTCGGTCTTACTGTTAAGTCCATCGTCAGTTTCATCTACAGACACACAAATCATAAATGACTAGAAACTTTCGTACATCAGACGTCGGCGTAGAGTGTGATATCAACGTTGATTGTCCAGCATCAAGATCAGCAAGCTGAGGTTCCGATGACTTATATTTCTAATATGTATCTGTAATTGTAAGGTCTGTCTGGAACAAATTCCAGTTTCCATAGCCTCGATAGTAGTTCATCACTTGTCGTACTATTTATAGTACTCTTTTAACTACTCTACGTGACAATCATACACCAAGTATTGTATCTTTGCAACACCAAAATTACATTTTATTGAAAAAATTCTTTAATATTTTCTTAAGCATTTAAGAGTTTTTTCACTTTTTTCTATTATTAAAACTATTTCACGCGTAGTTCGAGTGAAACTACGCGTGAAGATAAACAATTCTATTTAAAGTAAGCAACTCCGGATTCGAAGATCTTCATATCCTGCTCTCCGTAGATGTTCATGGCAACGGCCTCACCGCGGCGCTCGCTGTGTGCCATCTTTCCGAGTACACGTCCATCCGGACTGGTGATACCCTCGATCGCCATGTACGAACCATTGACATTCCACTCTTCATCCATGGTTGGCTCGCCGGCTTCATTGACATACTGGGTGGCAACCTGTCCGTTTGCAAAAAGCTTGTCCAGCCATTCCTTCGGAGCTACGAAACGTCCCTCTCCATGGGATGCCGGGTTGCAGTATGTTGCACCAAGCTTTGCCTGCTGCAGCCATGGGGATTTGTTTGTCACAACCTTGGTATATACCATCTTGCTGATGTGGCGGTTGATGGTGTTGTAGGTCAGTGTCGGGGAATCCGCACTCTGTGCCTGGATCTGTCCGTAAGGAACAAGTCCCAGTTTGATCAGCGCCTGGAATCCGTTGCAGATACCAAGTGCCAGTCCGTCACGTTCTGACAGCAGTCTGCTTACTGCCTCGGTCATCTTTGCATTCCGGAATGCCGTTGCAAAGAACTTTGCAGATCCTTCCGGTTCATCTCCTGCGGAAAAGCCGCCCGGGAACATGATGATCTGTGACTGGTTGATTGCCTTGACAAATTCATCGACAGAATCACGGATGTCTGCTGCACTCAGATTCTTGAATACTTTTACAATTGTATTGGCACCTGCACGCTCAAACGCTTTCGCACTGTCGTACTCACAGTTTGTTCCAGGGAATACCGGAATGAATACGGTCGGCTTTGCGACTTTGTTCTTGCATACATAGATATTCTTGGTATCATATACGTCACTCTGCACTTTTTCCTTGCCCTCGGTTGCGCGGGTTGGGAAGACTCTTTCGAGTGTTCCGGTCCAGGCTGCAATTGCTTCCTCCATGGAAAGTGACATTTCTTTGTATACAAATTTCTGTGCATCGTTCACTTCACCGACAACAACTCCGGATGCTTCTTTTATAATAGGAAGAAACTCCTCTTTTACTTCTGCAACGATATTACCAAATCCCGGTGCAAATAATGTTTCTGCTGTGACATCCTCTGCAATGGTGACACCTAATTTGTTACCAAATGCCATCTTGCTGACTGCTGCTGCCAGACCTTTTCCGTCCAGTGCATAGGCACTGCGGATTGCTCCCTTGCCGATCAGCTCATGAATCTTGTCATACAGTTTCATCACCTGTTCATATACCGGCAGATCATACGCGTTCTTTTCGATCGTAAAGAGTACCAGCTTATCTCCTGCTTCTTTCAGTTCCGGTGTGATCACGTCTTTTTCTCTTGCCACATCGACTGCGAAAGAAACCAGTGTCGGAGGCACGTCAATATCGTTAAAGGTTCCGGACATGGAATCTTTTCCACCGATGGACGGCAGTCCAAAACCGATCTGTGCATCAAATGCACCGAGCAGTGCTGCAAACGGCTGACTCCATCTCTTTGGATCTTCACTCATTCTGCGGAAATACTCCTGGAAGGTGAAGCGTACTTTCTTGTAGTCACCACCGGCGGTCACGATACGGGAAAGGGATTCCAGCACGGCATATACCGATCCGTGGTATGGACTCCAGGAGGATAAGTACGGATCAAATCCGTAGGACATCATGGTTACGGTATCGCATTTTCCTTTCAGAACCGGAAGTTTGGCAACCATGCTCTGTGTCTCGGTCAGCTGATAGCGGCCGCCGTATGGCATGTAGACACTTCCCGCACCGATGGAACCGTCAAACATCTCGACAAGTCCCTTCTGGGAACATACATTAAGATCCGCAAGCATGGCAAGCCATGCTGATTTGTTGTCGTTTTTCTGTAATGCATCTGCAACTTTCGGAAGTTCGATCTTTTTAAAGAAGTTGTCTTCCTCTTTTGGCATCTCGACTTCGACATCTGCTTCCTGATGCGCACCATTGGTATCGAGGAATGCACGGGAAATATTGACAATGTCTTTTCCTCTCCACTCTAAGATCAGTCTCGGCTCCTCGGTAACAACTGCCACCTCGGTTGCTTCAAGGTTTTCTTCTTTTGCATAAGCAAGGAACTGCTCGACATCCTGCGGAGCGACAACCACTGCCATACGCTCCTGAGACTCGGAGATTGCAATCTCCGTTCCATCCAGACCAGCATATTTCTTCGGTACTTTATCCAGATTCACGCGCAGTCCGTCTGCAAGCTCACCGATGGCTACCGATACACCGCCGGCACCGAAATCGTTACATTTTTTGATAATATGGCTGACTTCTTCTCTGCGGAACAGGCGCTGCAGTTTACGCTCGGTCGGTGCATTACCTTTCTGTACCTCGGCACCACATACAGACGTAGACTGTGTGTTATGTGCCTTGGAAGATCCGGTTGCTCCACCGATACCGTCACGTCCGGTACGTCCGCCCAGAAGGATAATTCTGTCTCCCGGATCAGAGGTCAGTCTCTGTACGGCACGTCTCGGTGCGGCGCCCATGACAGCACCAATCTCCATACGTTTTGCTACATAATCCGGATGGTAAACTTCTTTGACATATCCGGTTGCCAGTCCGATCTGGTTTCCATAAGAGCTGTAACCTCTGGCTGCCTCGCGCACGATCTTCTTCTGTGGCAGCTTGCCCGCAATCGTATCTTTTACGGATACGGTTGGATCTGCGGCTCCGGTCACACGCATTGCCTGATACACATAAGTTCTTCCGGAAAGCGGATCACGGATGGCTCCGCCTAAACAGGTAGCAGCACCACCGAACGGCTCAATCTCGGTCGGATGGTTATGTGTCTCATTCTTAAAGTTTACAAGCCACTCCTCTGTCTTTCCATCTACTTCCACCGGTACCACGATGGAACATGCATTGATCTCGTCAGATTCTTCCTGATCTGCAAGTTTTCCTTCTTTTTTCAGACGTTTCATGGCAAGCAGTGCCAGATCCATCAGGCAGACAAACTTGTCATCGCGTCCCGCATACAGTTTCTTGTGGGTATCCAGATATTCTTCGTAAGTCTTTTTGATTGGTGCCTGGTAAAATCCTTCATCAAACTTCACATTTTTAAGTTCTGTCGAGAAGGTGGTATGACGGCAATGGTCACTCCAGTAAGTATCAAGCACGCGGATCTCTGTCACGGACGGATTCCGCTTCTCGGTATTTTTGAAGTAATTCTGGATATGTAAGAAATCCTTAAAGGTCATGGCAAGATTTAAAGAGCTGTACAGTTCCTTTAAGTGTGCTTCTGCCATGTCGATAAATCCGTCGAAAACTGCCACGTCTGCCGGCTCATCGAAATTCTGTACGAGGGTATCCGGCTTGTCCATACCGGTCTCACGGGAATCTACCGGATTGATACAATACTTTTTGATCGCCTCTAACTCATCCTCTGTGATGTCACCCTTGATCACATAGGTCGTCGCGCTGCGGATGATCGGCTCCTCATCCTCATTTAAAAGCTTCACGCACTGCTCTGCGGAATCCGCTCTCTGGTCGAACTGTCCCGGCAGGAATTCTACGGAAAATACGTTTCCGCCTTCTGCGTCAAAGTTCTCCTCATAAATATCATCCACTGGTGGCTCGGAAAATACCGTCTGCAATGCCTTCTGGTAAGTGGCATCCGATACATTTTCCACATCATAACGGATCAGAACACGCACCTGATCTGCAGCGATTCCGAGATAATGCTTTACCTCATGTTTTAATTCTTTTGCCTTTACGGCAAAATCCGGTTTCTTTTCTACGTACACACGACGTACATTGCCCATTGGATTTACCTCCTTCTTTTGCGAAACGGAATGCCCCCTGCATTTGGGGGCATTCTATTGATCTTTATGTTATTGTATCATGGGTTGACAATTAAGTAAAATTAATATCGCTTACGATATCTATTACCTGTTCTTATGAAATTACTGTACGGTAATTGCACTGTCCGTTACAACGCCCGGAGTGTCCGGTTCCGGCTGATCCGGCTGATCGGTACCCGGGTTTGGATTTACAAAATTAATCTTTACTTTCAGCTTTCTGGATTTATTTCCTGCCGCATCTTTGACATATACGGTCACGCTATAAGTTCCATAGGTTCCTCTTTCCATAGCGGTAACTGCCTTATGTGCTTCTCTGGCATCCACGAAAACATATTTTGACGCAAGTTTTTTGCCCAGATCTTTTGCCACTACATCTGCCTTAATTGCAGAAACCAGTTTTTCTTTGGAAACGGCTTTATTGTAGGTCAGTGTCTTTCGCTTCAGGCTGATGGATGGTGCTTTCGTATCTTTTACGGTAATTACGATGCTCTTTTGGGTCTTGTTTCCTTTGGCATCTTTTGCGGTGTATGTAATCTTATATTTTCCGGTCTTTGCCGCATTGACTTTTCCGGAAACGGTAAATTTAAGTGTCTTACCTCTGTAATCGGTAGCTTTCACACCCTTTTTCAGATCTACTTTGCTGTTTGTTCTCTCGATGGTTTTATTCTTGATTCCCTTAATCGTCGGGCGAAGTTTCAGCCATGGATTTCTCGGATCCGGATCGGTCGGATCCCATCCGCGGTACGGACTGTTTACATCAATACGGATCGGGGTAGGCTTGCCCAATGGTCCCGGATCTTTGCTGTCATAGATGGTTACTTTGGTTCCTACCGGGCAGTTGTCATAGATCCACTTGGCATCTTCCACATTCAGACGGACACATCCGTGGGATGCCGTCTGTCCCAGACGGTTATAAGAATTGTATGCCAGCCTGCTCGGATCCTGTGAACTGTAAAACACAGAGTGGAACAGCACACCACCGTGAATACGGCTGCAATACTGTCCGTACACACCGCCCATAAGTGTATGCCAGCGGTATTTTGCCGGAATCGAAAATGTTCCTGTCGGGGTGGCATTGTTGACACCGACCGAGCAGGCAAATGCTTTGACCGGTTTGGTATATTTGCCTTTGGAATCAAGTGCATATACGGTCACACAGTTCTGCTGACGATTGATTTTAATGTAATATGGCAGTTTTGCTGCCTGAGTTGTAACGGGTGTTCCTGCGAACACAAGCAGCATGAGTGCCGCCATCAATCCGCATAAGGTTTTCAAAATTCCCTTTTTCATGATAATCTCCTTTTCTCTCCTTTGTGAAAGGTATATAATATATCCTATACTATACTATACTACTGAGGATATGATCGATGGATATCAATTATGAATTATACAAGGTTTTCTATTATGTTGCAAGCTCTCTCTCATTTTCGGATGCAAGTAAGAAGCTGTTTATCTCCCAGTCAGCGGTAAGCCAGTCTATCAAAACATTAGAGCGCAAGCTGGGACAGCCGCTTTTTATCCGCAGCACAAAAAAAGTGCAGCTGACTCCTGCCGGTGCTCTGCTTCTGAAACATGTGGAACCTGCCATGAATCTGATCTCACGCGGCGAAAGCCAGCTTTTAGAATCCGGCTCTCTTGGTTTAGGACAGCTGCATATCGGTGCCAGCGATACGATCTGCCGCTATTTTCTTCTGCCGTATCTGCAGAAATTCCATCGGAAATTCCCGGATGTTCCGATTAAAATCACCAATGCCAGCTCGATGGGCTGTGTAGACCTGTTAGAGCAGCGCCGGGTAGATCTGATTATCACAAATTTTCCAAACCCGCATCTGAATCCTTCCTATATTCAGAAAACGGTTGGCTCTTTCTCGGATGTGTTCGTCGCCAATCCGGCATATTTTGATCTGGCGGACCGCATCGTTCCTTTCTCGGAGCTTGGCACCTATCCGCTCATGATGTTAGACCGCAAGAGCACAACGAGTGAGTTTCTGCACCACATTTTCCTGCATCATCAGCTGGAACTGCTGCCTCAGGTAGAGCTCAGCAGCAACGATCTGCTCATTGACATGGCCCGCATCGGTCTTGGAATTGCTTTTATCCCGGATTTTTGTCTGAAACACAAGCCGGAG